>Ga0194048_10000799_pt1 | contig 15411 bp, 19 predicted proteins | sample JunL225m_MetaG_FD_161685 | JGI IMG/M metagenome (GOLD analysis project Ga0194048, IMG submission 161685) | Anoxic zone freshwater microbial communities from boreal shield lake in IISD Experimental Lakes Area, Ontario, Canada - Jun2016-L222-5m | ecosystem: Environmental > Aquatic > Freshwater >...
ATGAAATCTTGGAGGTGAACGAGGTCTCGCCATTGTGTGCCGATAAATGAGCGAATGGCAAAGAGTGATGCTTTGCAGTAGACGAGTGTGGTCAGCGCGGTCCATGCACCCATGACGGCGATTGTCTGGGCGTCTAATTTACTGAACACACCTAAGACACATTGCAAAATTAGAGATCCCAGCACGCAAGCATAAATCGTTCGGCCTTTGCTAACCAAGGCGAGCACGAGGGTAAGCGCCAACTCGGGGTGGATTTCAGTGTTTGTAATTAAGCTTAATTTGTGCCCACACAGCCCAATTGCTAAAAAACTTAGCGTGATCATCGCTAGTTGAGAGAATCGGGTGTCGTTTTTTTTCATGTGGTGTACGGTTTGTGCGCCCTAAGAATGATCTTTTGGCTGCTCGGGTGCCCTTACCCGCAGATGAGCTAAATTAATTTGAATATAGCGATCTTATTTTTTTCTTGAAAATCTATGAATAAGTGGCAAATTGAGGTGTTAATTTGAAGATGGGGTATAGCCCGTTCGATAGCATAATACCGATTCTAGTGGCTGAATTGTCAACTAGCGTATTCATATGCGGAAAATTCTAAACTGTCCCATTGCGCCTTCAAATGACTACATCCGATATTCTTTTAGTTTACGACGAGATGGTTCAGATCAGCCAACAAATGCTTGATGCTGCACATCGCCAAGATTGGCCTAGCTTTACGACCTTAGAGTCGGTTTGTGAAGAGCATATTAAGCAGATTCACCAGCGTGATGACCAACTCCCGTTGACGGCGGAAGAGGTGGAAAAGAAAATTGACTTACTGATGAAGATTTTGGCGGATGATCGACAGATTCGGGACTTGCTTGAACCTTGGATGGGTAGGTTGTCTGCAATTATGCGAACGCCACGCTAATGTTTAAGAGCGGATGACATGACGGATCGGCCACTTTGAACGGTTTAAGCGTCACAGCGCTTTCGGCAATGGATGGCATTTCGGCGGTGGCCTCGACAACACAGGGTCGGGCAAACGCGACGTTTGTAGCTGGAAAAGAGTATGTGGCAGAAGTCGTGAGCTGTTCGGACGAGAACGTGGTCACTCTGCGGGTTGCAGAGATGGTGCTTGAAGGTAACTTTAGCCGTTCGTTCGTGCCCGGGCAAGCTTTGGTGCTGAAGTGTGTCGGTGCCCAAGCCTTGCCGTTATTTGAAATTGCGCGATCAGGGCCCCAAGAGGGGCTTTCTGACGACGTGGTCTTAAGTAAGGCGGGCGCCCTCATTGAAGCTTCTCTCGAAAATGTCGAGTCGGTCCCCGAAGATAATCGATTGCTAGCCTTAAAAAGCGCACTGATCAATGGGTCGCTCGATTCAAAATTGATCGCAGGTCAGCTTGAGCGTGGCGTTGCGTTGAGTGGATTATTTTACGAGTCCCATCAGGCTAGCTACGCGCTAGGTAGGCGATCGCTTGAGCAACTGATGCTAGAACCGCAAAATCAACTGGGGTTTAGTGCCTCCGAGATGATGGCCAGGCAGCTCAACACCCTAGATCAGAATGGCTTTAAATGGACTGGATCAGCGTGGCCGGGTCAAATCATGCAATGGGCAGTCAATTTTTTACCTCAAAATAGCCAACAGCAAGGGCAAGCGCTGAACCCCTCAGCGACGCCTGATTCTGTTGAGTCTGAGATTTCGAGTAGTTTGGAATTGGATTTGCCGAATCTTAAAAAGATTGTTGCGAATTTAAGTTGGAGCGCGGAGACACTGAGCATTGAGATGAAGGTTCATGATGCAGAAACACAAGTTATTCTTAACAATAAGTTGGCATTGTTTTTAGACGCGATGCAGGCGGTTGGCCAAACCGTGAAGTCTTGCTCTATTCAGTTGCATGAGCTCGACTAACCCAGTGCAGCAGGCCGTGGCATTAGCCTATGAGCATGGGGAGTTTGCGCCCAAAATCGTTGCAAAAGGCCGTGGTGTGGTCGCTGAACAAATTATTGCCAGAGCAAAAGAGCATGGCATTTTTGTACACCAGTCAAAAGAGCTCGTGAGCTTGCTCATGCGAGTTGATCTTGATGACCATATCCCCGCAGAGCTGTATCAAGCGATTGCAGAGCTTTTGGTATGGTTATATGCGCTAGAGCATGACTACGAATAAGCAATTTGCCAAGTTAAACCTGCATATTCATGATGGTTTGATAGGCCGAGACAAGTTTATTGCGTATCTGCACAGCGGACTGCAGCGAAATACTTGCTTTTTGACCCGCCATCATGACATCAGACAACGCGACGTTGTTGTCTCCTAACGCGAATTTCTTGCCTAAGGATTCAGAAGTGCTTTGATAGCTCTGTACCTGATCCAGCGCCGATTTCAGTGCCACAGAAAAATCAACCTTCGAGGACGGGGCTGGGGAGCCCATTGATGCCATTGGGTTATCTGAGCCAGTGGCAGCCTGTGGCGCATTGATACGCGAAGCCGTCGATCGCAGTTGCGAAAGCATGGATTGAATTTGATCGTTGCCAATCGGCCCAACATTCATGTCGATCTACCTTCGGGTTCTGACCTTGAAGGTTGACACTTTATCAGTTCAGCCAAATGCCGGACACATTAATAGACTTGAAAAACAGTTTCTATTCTCGAAATTGATTCCCGCACATATTGCAATAATGCAGTCCTAGCAGACTCCGTCGAGTGCCCTGAAACTCGACCATATTCGTGAATTGTTGCATGGCATTACACCTATGAAGTTTTTTAATTCCTTGAATCCCAACTTGCTGCTTGCTTTAGGCATCGCAGCCGTTGTCGCTGTCATGACGGCATTCTGGCTATGGAGCCAGGAACCAAAATATCGGGTGTTGTTCTCGAACTTTAGCGATAAAGACGGGGGCGCAATCGTCGCAGCCCTAGAGCAGATGAACATCCCCTACAAGATTATGGATAGCGGGGCCGCCATTATGGTGCCGGGTGAGCAGGTTCATCAAGTGCGACTGAAGCTGGCTTCAATGGGATTGCCCAAAGGGGGCAATGTTGGTTTCGAACTCATGGAAAAACAAGGGTTTGGTGTTTCTCAGTTTGTTGAACAGGTCAATTATCAGCGCGCCTTGGTGGGTGAGTTAGAGCGCAGTATTCAAGCCATTTCTGTCGTTGAGAATGCGCGTGTGCATTTGGCGATACCCAAATCAACGGTTTTTGTCAGGGATCAACAGAAGCCCTCGGCCTCGGTATTAGTGAAACTGCAGGCTGGCAGAACGCTTGAGCCTCAGCAGGTCAGCGCCATTCTGCATTTAATGGCAAGTAGCGTGGCGGGCTTGACGACCGCAAACGTATCGATTGTTGACCAAAATGGCAATCTGCTTTCAGACACGACTAAGAAACCGAATTCGAATCAATTAGATGCCAGTCAAATTAAATATATCGAAGAAATGCAAAAAAGTATCGCCATGCGTGTTGAGTCGATCATTACACCTTTAGTCGGCGTGAAAAATGTACATGCGCAGGCAAGTGTTGAGATCGACTTCGCCTCGCAAGAACAAGCTGAAGAAATTTATAAGCCCAATAAAAATCCTGACGTAGCGGTTGTGCGAAGCCAGCAAATTAATGAGTCGGCTTCTGCGGCAGGCGCGAATGCTTCTGGCATTCCGGGTGCGATCACCAATCAGCCTGGGCAAAATGCGACGGCTCCGTTAAATACCGATCCTAATGCAACAGTGGGCGGAGTGGCACCGAATGCTGCTGGCGCAAGCCCGAGCTCTAAGAATACGACAGTGAACTATGAGGTTGATAAGACGGTTCGATATACCCAAAAAAGTACGGGGGGTATCAAGCGCATTAGCGTGGCAGTCGTAGTCAATGAAAAACAAGAGCTTGATAAAACCAACAAGATTGTTTTTAGACCTTTAAATGAAGATGAAAAAAAGCAAATTAATGAGTTAGCCAAACAGGCAATGGGTTTTAACGAAGCGCGTGGCGATTCACTCAGTGTGGTGAATACGCCCTTTGCTCCGGTTGTAACAGAAGAATTAGCTGAAATTCCCATTTGGAAAAACACCGAATATATTGAAGCTGTAAAAAGTGGTGGAAAACTATTGCTTGGTATTTTGGGTTTGTTCTTTTTGTATCAACGCGCACTCAAACCGATGGTGACGAAACTGTTGGCAGCCGCAAACCGCCCAGATGTATTGGAACGAGAGGAGTATCCGCTTGCGGCGACTGGTCCGACGGATGTTCGGGTCCCGGCGCCTATTCCTGAAACGAAGTATGCACAGAATCTGATTCAGGCGAAGCAGCTGGCTAAGCAGAATCCGAAAGCCATTGCGAGTGTGGTGACATCTTGGGTAAATAACCCCAATGAAGGATGATGGAACAATGCGGGCTGCGGTGCTTCTTCTTGCGCTAGGTGAGGATGAGGCGGCCGAGGTCATGAAATATCTTGCACCACGCGAGGTGCAAAGAATTGGTGCGACGATGGCTAATCTGGTGAGCGTTGATCACTCTCAGATAGAAAATGCACTTGAACAATTAAATGAATCAACCAGTCACCAGTCCTTTATCGGAAATGACTCTGACGAGTTTATTAAATCGGTATTAAACAAAGCCCTGGGTGAGGATGTTGCGTCGAATCTGCTCGAACGCATCATGAGCGGTCGCGAAGCAGGAGGGCTTGATAGTCTGCGTTGGATGGATCCCGCAACCATTGCCGACCTTGTGCGCAGTGAGCACCCTCAAATCATCGCAACAATACTGGTGCATATGGAACCGAGTCAGGCCTCGGATGTTTTAGGAAATTTTTCACCGCGTTTACGTCAAGATACGATGCTGCGAATCGCCACGCTTGACTCTGTAAAACCGATTGCACTCAAAGAACTCAACGAAGTGCTGACCAAATTGCTGTTATCAAGTAAGGATGCCGTCAAAAGCAAAAGCCTGGGCGGTACCCGTGCAGCGGCTGAAATCATGAACTATATGTCTGGTGATAACGAAACTGGAGTCATTGAAAGTCTAAAAGGTTATGACGAGGTCATGGCGCAAAAGATTCTTGATTCGATGTTTATTTTTGAAGATATTGCGACATTAGAAGACAATCACATCCAGTTGATATTGCGGGACATCCCGGGTGAACAATTAGTGATTGCGTTGAAAGGCGCAACAGAACAGATGCGGGCGAAAATTTATAAAAATATGTCGACACGTGCAGGAGAAATGCTGAAAGAGGATCTGGAAAGTCGAGGACCGGTGAAATTGTCAGAGGTTGAGGCGACGCAAAAACTGATCTTGCAAACTGTACGGAAAATGTCAGATGATGGCCTGATTGAGCTTGGGCATAAGGAAGATGATGAACAATACATCTGATAGCGCAGTCTTCGCGCAACCTGCTCAAAAAAGTAATAAATCTGTTTTTTCAGATTTATACGAAGAGAATAAGTCAAAGGTGAGTGCAAATGCGGCTCAGCCGGTATCGCCAGCACAGTTAAAGATAATTTATGAAAAGGCCTATCAAAAAGGTTATGCCAAGGGTGAACGAGAGGCCAAAGAAAATGTGATGACGGTGGTGCATGAAGAATTGGCTGAATTGAAACTATCAATGCATCATCTCGTGGCGGGTTTCAAAGCTGCGATTGACCATCATGCAGACCGCACCTCAGAAGAGATGTTGTCGCTTGCGCTTGAAATTTCAAAGAGCATGGTCAAAGCAGAGATTGTTGTCAATCATGAAGTTGTTCTGCCTGTGATCAGGCAGGCGTTGACACGGTTAGCGTCCGTTCAAGTACCGATCAAGTTGTTGGTTCATCCCGAAGATGAAGCACTCGTGGCGCGCTACATGAAAGAGAGCTTTGACGGCGTGTGTCGGGTGATTGCAGACTCAGGGGTAGAGCGAGGCGGTTGTTTTTTAGAGTCTGAAACAAACTTAATTGATGCGACCAATGCGACGAGATGGAGTTTGATTTGCCAAGGTCTTGGTTATTCAGATCGGTGGCTGGCGGGAGCGTCAAATGCGGATTGACTATGACACTTTGCATCTGGCGGCTAGAGAGACGAACGAGTTGGATCCTCTGGCTGAGAGTGCTATGCAGTTGCGCTGGTTGCAGCTTAAGTCAGACGCGCAGCGGGTGTTGGCAGAGACCCAAACCGTACAACTTGCTGGACGAGTGACGCGGGTGACTGGTTTAGTCATTGAGGCTGCGGGGCTTCATTTGCCGATCGGCAGTCTTTGTTATATCCCTTTGCCGAAAGCGCAGATTGTCGAGGCCGAAGTAGTGGGTTTTGAACAGGGGAAATTGTTGTTAATGCCTCAGGGCGCCACAGATGGTATAGGGCCCAGTTCAAAGATTTTTGTACGCATGCCCATGAATGGTCTGCCAGGCTCCCGCCAACAAAATGCCCACAATAGTCAGTCGACTGCTGATGTGGGCAAGCTACCCGTAGGCGATGAGTTGCTAGGCCGAGTGCTAGATGCCGGTGGACAACCACTGGATTTGTTAGGGCCGCTGAGGGCAAAGAAATATGGCTCCTTAAATGGTGTCCAGGTAAACCCATTAATGCGTGCACCGATTGATACGATTTTAGATGTCGGTGTGCGCGCAATTAACAGTATGTTGACGGTCGGTCGTGGTCAACGAATTGGGGTCTTTGCTGGTTCTGGCGTTGGGAAAAGTGTGTTGCTCGGGATGATGGCGCGCTATACCGAGGCCGACGTGATTATTGTTGGGCTGATCGGCGAACGAGGCCGAGAGGTGAAAGAGTTTATTGAGCAGATTCTGGGCGAAGAAACCTTAAAAAAATCAGTCGTGGTTGCAGCGCCTGCGGATGCGCCCGCGTTAATGCGCTTGCAGGGCGCTCGATACGCCTGCGCGATTGCTGAGTATTTTCGTGATCAGGGCAAACATGTGCTGTTGATCATGGATTCGCTGACACGGTACGCCATGGCTCAACGTGAAATTGCATTGGCAATTGGTGAACCGCCTGCGACCAAAGGTTATCCGCCGTCTGTGTTTGCCAAACTGCCCGTCTTGGTTGAGCGTGCCGGCAATGCAGACACCGGTGGTGGCTCAATCACGGGTTTTTATACCGTGTTGACGGAAGGGGACGATCAGCAAGATCCAATTGCGGACGCGGCACGTGCAATTTTAGATGGCCACATCGTGCTCGATCGTCGTTTAGCTGAGGCCGGTCACTATCCTGCGATCGACATTGAGCAGTCAATCAGTCGGGCCATGAATGCAATCGTATCGCCTGAGCATCAAAGTTATGCCAGACGTCTGAAACAGCTGAATTCGCGATACGCCCGAAATCTTGACCTGATTAACGTTGGTGCCTATTCCGCGGGCAGTGATCCTATTCTGGATGAGGCTATCAGTAAGCGGACCGTGATCGAGGCGTTCTTGCAACAAGATTGGTCTCAGAAAGTCACGGCGAGCACTAGTCTTGAGCAATTAGGTGCCATTTTTTCAGATAGTCCGCGTTAAAACTTTTTCTCAGGAGCTCAGAATATGCCGCGCACCGAGTCAGCAATTCATACGCTTCATGCATTGGCTAAGCGTGCTTGTGAGAAAGCGGCCACCGAGTTAGCCATTAGCAGCGATCAATTCGCGAAGGCTAAAGAGCAAGTGGCAATGTTAGAGACGTATCGCGCAGAGTATCTGGCCCAACACGTGTCTGTGTTAGCGGATGGTATACAAAGTCGGGATTTATTAAATTTTAGAGATTTTTTAAAAAATTTAGATCAAATCATTTTGACGCAACAGCAGCTTGTTGATAGAACTGAATTGATTGTGCAGGATAAGCGCGTTCAGTGGCAAGTATGTGAACGTAAAAAATTGTCTTATCAGGTTTTGACCGAGCAGGAGGCGCATCGTCTCATGATTCAAGAGAACAAAAGGGATCAGAAACTGACTGATGAGTTTGTCAACACTAGAACAGCAGTCAATTCGAAAAAGAAGAGTATGCAATGACGATCTCAGATCAGTCAAAAATTCGTGAACGTACGATAACGGCAAGCCAGTCAGGGGCGCCGCTTGAGCCGTCGCTTGGTACGGCTAATTTAAAAAAGTCGGGTTTTCAATCGATGTTGATGCAAACAATTGAGAAAAGCCAGTCATCTATTGCGCAGCAAAATCGTGCAAGAAACTCTGAGGCAAGGTATTCCAGTGCTGCACAACCTAAGATGAGTGCTCATCAAGCGGAATCTGCTAGGTCATCTGCAGTGGCGGTGGCAGCTTCTCGTGAGTTTCATCAAGCCAAACAGGCGGCGGTTGCCGCACAGGTTAAAGCCTCGATTCAAGAGGGTAGATATCAGAGGTCTAGTGAATTAGGAGGCCAATATTTTGCTCCAAGTCTCGACGAGCAAAATCGCTTAGTCAAGGCTGACGGTGTCATGGCTTCTGAGACGCCCTCGGCCGAAAATTCGTCGGGTGCGGACGTTAACCACTTGTTGCGTGAGCAGTTCGAGAATAATCCCGAAAGTTCAGATGCTAAAAAGAGCGCCGAACATTCTTCTCACGATGTTCGGTTGAACAAAGAAGCGACGGCCCACGCGAAGTTTCAGGATTTGGACACATCGCGTGCGCAGGATGATCTTCAGGCAAGCGAGGAGTTCGTTTTAGGCGTACCTGAGCAATCGACTGCTAAGTTAATTTCAATGGTGCATGATCAGCCGCGAGAGACACCAAATTCAGCTGCCAATGTGGCGATACAAAGCTATGTGGGTTCAGAGCAGTGGGGGCGCGAAGTACGACAAAAGATTGTATGGATGTTTGGTGTTGGTCAGCAATCGGCAACGCTGACACTTAATCCGCCCAATTTAGGGCCCTTGCAGGTCACTGTGAAAATGCAAAATAACATTGCGCACACCACCTTTAGGTCAAATGATCCTGACGTGCGGCAAACGTTGGAGGAAGGCTTACCCCTTTTGAATGAAATGCTTTCGCAAAGAGGGTTGGTGCTTGGGAAAACTACGATGACTGAAATCAGCAAAGAGATCCTGAGTTTTTAAATTTCATGTACTTGTGCTAGATTTTTATTTAGAATGGCGTCACTAGGCCAATATGTAGTTTACCGGAAGGTGCGGCAGAGTTTTTATTGCATTGATTTGTCAGTTAAACCATGACTTGATCTGAAGGTGTGCTGGTAAATGATAAAAAAAATTAAAATCCAAGAGCTCACCACAGGAATGTGGGTAGAGCGCTTTCCGGGTTCCTGGATTGAACGCCCTTTCTGGAAACAGTCGTTTTTGCTGACTGAGTTAAAAGATCTTCAGACGATACGAAAGAGCGGAATCCCAGCATTATGGATTAATACGGATCGAGGCAGAGATATTGCGCGCCCGGTTGTTGAAGAGCCGGCGCCTGAGCCGGTTGAAGAAGAGGTGGCGCCACCGAAAGAGCTCAGAGCAGAAGATGCGATGGCCCTCGAGCGTGAAAGCGTTGAAAATGAAATTCAGCTTGCTTACCCACTATGTGATTCGGCGCGTGAAGCCGTCAGCTCACTGTTCGGCTTGTCGCAGTTTGGTAGAGGTGTTCAGTTAGATGACGCACGCGGTATTGTCTTAACGCTGATCGAATCCCTTGAGCGAAATCGCGATGTGATCCTGAGCATCGCGCGGTTAAAGACCGAAATGGACTACACCTATACACGCTCGGTTGCCGTTTCTGGGTTAATGATCGCGCTGGCTTATTCGCTTGAGCTAGATAAAGACCAGATTGAAGAAGCCGGGATAGCAGGCTTGATGTTTGACGTAGGAATGATGACAGTCCCGCCAGAGATTCGATTCAAAAAAACAGCGCTGTCTGAGGCCGAGTTGCAGATAGTTAAACAGCATCCTACCGAGAGCTACAACATCTTGAAGCAAGCGGGTCAGTTCTCTGACGCTGTCCTAGATGTTTGTCTCCACCACCACGAGCGCTTAGATGGCAGGGGGTATCCGGATCAATTGGTCGGTGAAGAAATTTCTCAATTATCCAGAATGGCTGCTATTTGCGTCGCCTACGACTCGCTTGTGTCCGATCGCCCTTATCGGCGGGCCGTTAGTTCGACAGAAGCCATCAAAGAAATGTTTAAGCGTAGCGTCACACAATTTGATGCCACGATGCTTGAAGCGTTTGTCAAAGCTGTGGGTATCTATCCCCTAGGAACGATCGTTCGCCTGAAGTCTGATCGTTTAGCGGTTGTGGTGGCGCAGTCAAAGCGCTCGCTCCTTAAGCCCGACGTCAAGGTTTTTTATTCAATTAAATCCGGGATTCGCGTTGCGCCAGAAATCGTTTGCCTTTCTTCAGCGCTTGCTCGGGATGAAATCGTCTCCCACGAAGATCCGGCGACCTGGGGTTTGTCTAATACTGATGATTTGTGGCGTTGAAAATATAGCCAATCGATACATTTGCTAGTGAATCTAGGGTCTATTCTCGACTTATCACTCGCATGGTTTGCATCATAATCCTTGTAATCACAAGGAGAGCATTTGATGGCAACTGCAGTTCAAGATGAAGACGACGATCTTGAAGGAATTCCACTTCCAAAGTCAAAAAAGAAGCTATTTATCATTATCGCAATCGCACTTACTTTGCTGTCTGCGATCGGTGGTGGCGTCTATTATTTTCTGATCAGAACGCCTGTTGATCCAGCAACTGCCCAAGCGAATGCAAGTGCTGAGGCAAAGGCAGGAGCCAAAGAAGCGTCTGGCAAACCACCGATTTTTTTACCTTTAGAGTCATTCACAGTGAATTTGAAGGTATCGCCGGGTGAGGATCAGCAATTTCTTCAAATTGGCATCAGCCTTCAAATGCGGTCGGAAAAAAGTGGAGATCCGGTCAAGCAACGGATGCCTCAGGTTCGTAACCGTGTGTTGATGCTGTTGACGAACAGCCGAGCGAGTGATTTATCAACTACAGACGGTAAGGAAAAACTAGTTGAGCAGATTCTGACGCAGGTCAATAGTTTGTATCCTCAAATGGGTGACGATACGCCAGTGTTGGGTGTCTATTTCACTTCCTTCATCATTCAATAATTCACGCAATAGCATCATGGCAGAAGGTTTTTTATCTCAAGGAGAAGTTGACGCTTTATTGCGAGGTGTCAGCGACTTTGACGATATCGAGCAGTCCGTTAGCAAAGCCGCAGAGGCCGTTGCCTACAATCTGGGTGCGCAAGAGCGGATTGTGCGCGGTAGTATGCCGACGCTCGAAATTATCAATGAGCGTTTTGTTCGTCTGATGCGAATTGCACTTTTTAACTTCATGAGGCGCGCTATCGAAGTGACTGTTGGGCCGGTGCAAGTGATGAAGTACGGAGAATTCATTCGTAATCTTGTCGTGCCAACAAACTTGAATTTAGTTTCGATTAAGCCTTTTCGTGGCACCTCGTTAATTATTTTTGATCCCAGCCTAGTCTTTGCAGTGGTCGACTGTATGTTCGGTGGAGACGGTCGGTTTCATACGCGAATTGAGGGTAGAGACTTCACGATGGTTGAGTATCGCATTATTCAGCGTACTCTTGAAATTGTCTTTGAAAATTATATAACCGCTTGGGCGCCCGTATATAAAATTGAATGTGAATTCATTCGTGCTGAGATGAATACGCAGTTTGCCAACATCGCGACGCCCAATGAGTTAGTTGTCACGTCTTCGTTCGACGTTGAAGTGGGAGGCGCCACAGGTCGCTTTCATCTGTGTATTCCGATTTCGAGCTTTGAGCCGATCCGAGACTTATTGAAGTCATCAATGAGCGGTGATGGTGCAGAGTCGGGCCAAAATTGGGGCCGGCTGTTGACGAAAGAAATTCAAACAGCCGAGGTTGAACTTGTTGCGACGTTAGGCCATGCGAATTTGACAATTGCAGAACTGGTTGCGCTAAAGGTGGGAGATATGATTCCCCTCTCATTGAATGAAGAGGTACAAGTCTGTGTAGAGAATGTGCCGGTGTTCTCTTGCCGGTATGGAACTTCTGGCGGCAACTATGCTTTGCGCGTTGAAAGATTTTTGAAAGCAGATTCGGAAGAGTACGTTAAAGGCGAAAAAAATGGTAACTGATGCGAATGTAGGTGCTGAGGACGAAGTCCCGGGGACGGATGATTGGGCAGAGGCGCTCAAAGAACAAGCTGAGGCTGAACAAGCCGCCGGAACATTGACTAAGAATGCTTCTCCGATTTTTAGCGAGTTCTCGTCCTCTGCTAACACCACGAGTGCACCGAATGACATTGATTTCATTCTTGATATTCCGGTGCAGTTGACGGTCGAGTTGGGCCGCACAAAAATTGCGATTAAAGATTTGCTGCAGTTGGTACAAGGTTCTGTTGTCGAGTTAAACGGAATGGCTGGCGCGCCGATGGATGTGCTGATTAATGGCACGATCGTGGCGCAGGGAGAGGTTGTCGTCGTTAATGAAAAGTTTGGTATTCGCGTCACAGATATCATTGCACCGACTGAGCGGATTCGGAAGCTGAATCGCTAATGAGCATGACCGATACGCTTCGTGGGCTAGCTGCCTTGGCGGCTGTTCTGGCCTTGTTGATGGCGTTGTCGTGGTTATTTAAAAAGGTCTATGGACGAAAGGTAACCGGTGGTTCTGTGGCGAAGATCCTCGGTGGCGTGAGCTTGGGCACGCGCGAGCGCTTGCTCGTTGTCGAAGTTGGGTCTCGCTGGATTGTGGTCGGTGTTGCACCTGGACGCGTAAGCGCATTGGCAAATATTGAGCCGAGCCCCGCCTTATTGGACGTGGTCCAGACCCAGTCGGCTGAAAATGGGGTACCGACATCTTCACCCTGCGAGTTGCCTTCGAGGGTAAAGTTTTCAGATCTAATTGCACGTCTGCGCGAGAAGTAAATAAAAAATTTATGTCAGACTTAACACTCTCCCGACGTATTTTATTAGTCCTACCATCTGCTGTATTAATCGGTTTTCTTGTCGGTCAAACCGATAGTGCACTTGCCGCGGATACACCGTCCTTGGGTTTGCTAAATTCTGTGACTGCAGAAGACGGCAGTCAGAGCTACAGCCTGAGTTTGCAAACACTCATCTTACTGACCGGGCTGTCTTTCTTACCCACGATCTTGTTAATGATGACTAGTTTTACCCGAATCATCATTGTTTTATCGCTATTAAGACAGACAATCGGCGCTCAGGCTGTTCCGCCGAATCAGGTGATGTTGGGCTTGGCATTGTTTTTGACTTTTTTTGTCATGAGTCCCGTCTTTGAAAAGATATATGTCGATGCTTACCAACCGCTTAGCGAAAATCGTATCTCAATGCAGGTGGCGTTAGAAAAAGGGGTAGCGCCGCTGCGCGAGTTTATGCTCAAGCAGACGCGCGAGACGGATCTTGCTTTATTTCTCAAGCTTTCGCGTACCGACAATATACAAAAACCAGACGATATCCCGTTGACCGTGTTGGTGTCCAGCTTTATGACGAGTGAGCTTAAAACCGCCTTTCAGATCGGTTTCAGCATCTTTATTCCGTTTCTTGTGATTGATATGGTCGTCGCGAGCGTCTTGATGGCGATGGGCATGATGATGGTGTCTCCGTCTATTGTGTCTCTGCCGTTTAAATTGATGCTGTTTGTATTGGTTGATGGCTGGCAGCTACTCTTAGGCTCTTTAGCAAATAGTTTTTACTGAGATTAAAATGACGCCTGAAAGTGTGATGAATATTGGGCGCCATGCGATGGAGATCACCGTGATGATTTCTGCGCCCTTGCTACTGGTTGCGTTGATCATTGGTTTGATTATCAGTATCTTTCAAGCGGCTACGCAAATTAACGAACAGACCTTGTCATTCATCCCTAAATTAGTGGGCATCCTCTTGGCTTTAGTCGTGGCGGGCCCCTGGATACTTTCCGTTTTGTCAGACTATTTGCGAGAAGTGTTGACTGAATTCCCTATCATTTTGCAGTGAATTTTTTTGTGACAAAGGCAATCGAAATTACGTGCTTCACTGAGGCCAATGATGATTGATGTCAATGTCGATTTTCTGCAAAATTGGGTCGCAACTATGTTCTTGCCACTCACCCGTATCCTTGGATTCATTGCGGCTGCACCGCTGTTTAGCGGCACGACCGTCTCGCCAGTAGTCAAAGTTTCAGTCGGCGTTTTACTCACCACGATGGTGGTCCCTTTAGTGGATGTAGATGGGGCGATCGATTTATTTTCATTCCAGGGTATATTTTTGCTGTGCCAGCAGCTATTCGTTGGTCTTGCGCTGGGTTTTGTGTTGCGAATTTTATTTAGCGCGGTAGATTTGGCCGGTCAAGTCTCTGGCTTAACGATGGGTTTTGGCTTTGCTACTTTTTTTGATCCACAAACAGGCGGAACTACAACTGTTATCACAACGCTTTTCACGACCTTATTTACGCTGGTTTTTATTAGTTTGGATGGCCATGTTTTGATGGTGGCGACACTAATTGAAAGTTTTACGGTCTTGCCTGTCAATTTGGGTGTTAGCGCGTTGACTGGGATGGAAATTGCACGGGCGGGTGCCTCAATTTTTAGCATCGGTTTACAACTTTCGATGCCTATTATCGCGACGCTATTAATTACGAATATGGCGCTAGGCGTTTTGACGCGCTCAGCTCCTCAATTAAACATTTTTGGTGTTGGATTTCCAATCACCATTGGTGTGGGCTTAATCGTGATTGTTTTGATCTTGCCCTCGTATGCGCAGCCGTTTCGATTGTTGATTGAAAACGCCTTGAGCTTGATGCAGCAAGTTGGAAAGACCGTACCTTAGTGATAGGTTGCGTCAACCTGTTGGTTGAGTGTGCCTGCCATAGCACGCGGCTAAGCGAAATAAACGATCACGCTTAAGCATACTGATGACGGGTTCGGGTTGCCGGCGTCCTGTTAAAAATAGTGCTTTTATTGTGGCATCGATATGATGCGTCAGCGTGGCTTGTTGGGCTGGCCACCATTGCGATAATAAGCGATCGGGATCGATGAGGCCAAGCTGTTGCTTGCGCAGCTCTGAGCGACTAAAGTCTTTAAGATTCCAGGTTAAGACACTGATCGGTTGTCCATGGTTCTGTTCAACACTTGCGATCCCGACTGCGGCCACGTGTTTGTCTTTTCGGTCTGTGTGCTTGAGGCTTGTTTCAAAAAAAGTGACATCCCCCATGTTGGATGCCGGGAAGCGCTCTTGCATAAGCTGCCATTCGTCTTTTAAAAGATTGATATCGATTGGCCATAAGCGTGCAGCGTTTCGTTGCCATTCTTGGCCGATCTTGTCAGACCAAAGGGGCATAAATAAGCCCGTCTGTGCCAGATCAAGTAGCAAAGGACGCAGCAAGCCTGACATCAACACGCAGGCATCGAGCACTAGGCCTAGACGGGGTTCGGCCTTTTGCTGGTCTGAGACGCTGCTTGTGTCACCTAAAGATGTCGGTTCGGGCGAGTGCATCACACTATTTTAAAGCGAGTAAGGCAGCACGTACGATAGCAGCCGCATCTACAC
>Ga0194048_10000800_pt1 | contig 15385 bp, 10 predicted proteins | sample JunL225m_MetaG_FD_161685 | JGI IMG/M metagenome (GOLD analysis project Ga0194048, IMG submission 161685) | Anoxic zone freshwater microbial communities from boreal shield lake in IISD Experimental Lakes Area, Ontario, Canada - Jun2016-L222-5m | ecosystem: Environmental > Aquatic > Freshwater >...
GATTCCCCGGACGAGGTCGCCGGCCCGCAGGCCCGCGTCCACTGCGGCGTCGTTGGCGGCCACCACGAAGGGCACGGCGATACCTCGCTGATCGTCTTTGTGATCGTCGCGGACCTCGGCAACCTCTGAGATCAGCACCACCACGGCAGGGTCGGAGCCCAGGCGGCCTCGGATGTCGCCGACCAGCGACCGAAGGTCGGCCGCGGTCATCCCGTCCGACATCCGCTGCGCCACCAGACGGACCTTACCGACGACCTCCGCAGCGGCAACGGCATTCGCAGCACCGGCGCGCGCGGCGGAAAGGCGCATCCGATCAAGTTCCTTCTCGGCGACCCTGAGTCGCTCCACGAGGGTCGCGACCCGGCCGGGCACCTCCTCGGAGGGCACCTTGAAACTTGAGGCGAGCCCGGCCAGCAGTGCGCGCTCCTTGGCCAGGTGGCGGAACGAGTCCATACCCGCATAGGCCTCAACGCGGCGGACGCCGGATCCCACCGACGACTCCCCCAGAATCGTCACCGGACCGACCTGTGCGGAGTTCCGCACGTGGGTGCCGCCACAGAGTTCCAGCGAGAACGGCCCACCGATCTCCACCACCCTGACCTCATTGGGGTACTGCTCGCCGAAGAGTGCCATCGCGCCCATCGCCTTGGCCTTCTCGATTCCGGTGGTGAAGGTGTTCACCGGAAAGTCGGCCTCAACGGCCTCGTTGGTGACCACCTCGATCTGGCTGCGCTGCTCCTCGGTGAGCGGTCCCTGCCAGTTGAAGTCGAATCGAAGGTATCCGGGCCGATTCAGCGATCCAGCTTGAACGGCGTTGGGCCCCAACACTTGTCGCAACGCGGCGTGCACCAGATGGGTGCCGGAATGCCCCTGGGTGGATCCGTGGCGCCACTTCGGATCCACCGCGGCGATGATCGTGTCGCCCTCGACGAACTCACCGGACTCAACATTGACCCGGTGCACCCACAGTGTCTTGGCGATCTTCTGCACGTCCGTCACGGCAGCCCGGGCCGTCGTACTGCCGCCGGTACCGGTGATCTGACCGGCATCGGCGATCTGCCCGCCGGACTCGGCATACAGCGGGGTCCGGTCGAGCACGATCTCGACACGTTCGGTCGGCGCGGCTTCCGAGTGCTCCCGTGCATGATGAGCCACCACCGGAACCCGTTTGCCGTCGACGAAGATGCCCAGAATTCGGGCCTGCGAAGTCAGCTCATCGAAGCCGGTGAACTCGGTCGGTCCGGCATCGACCAGCTCGCGGAACGCCGATAGGTCTGCGTGGGCGTGCTTTCGGGCCGCGGCGTCGGCCTTGGCGCGTCGGCGCTGCTCGGCCATCAACTCCCGGAAGCCGAGTTCATCGACCGTCAGCCCGGCCTCGGCGGCCATCTCCAGGGTGAGTTCGATAGGGAATCCGTAGGTGTCGTGCAGGGCGAAGGCCTCCGAACCGCCCAGCACGGTCTTGCCGACCGACCTGGTGGCGGTGGCGGCATCGGAGAACAGCCGCGATCCCGCCACCAGCGTGCGGTTGAACGCCGTCTCCTCGGCCACCGCGATCCGGTTGATCCGGTCGAAATCGGTGACCAGTTCGGGATAGGACGGGCCCATGGCGTCGCGCACGGCCGCCATCAGCGCACCCACGATCGGGGTGTCGATACCCAGCAGTTTCGCCGAGCGCACGAGGCGCCGCAGCAGCCTGCGCAGCACGTAACCGCGGCCCTCGTTGGAGGGGGTGACGCCGTCGCCGATGATGATCGCCGCGGTGCGGGTGTGGTCGGCGATGACCCGGTACCGCACATCGTCGATCGCGTTGCCGGCGCCGTAGTTCCGGGGCGCACGCTCGGCCACCGTGTCGATCATCGGCCGCAGCAGGTCGATCTCGTAGACGTTGTCGACGCCCTGCAACAGGCAGGCGATGCGCTCGACTCCCATGCCGGTGTCGATATTCTGCCTCGGCAACGGACCGAGGATGTCGAACTCGGTCTTGGAAGTGCCCTCGCCGCGCTCGTTCTGCATGAAGACGAGATTCCAGATCTCGATATAGCGGTCCTCGTTGGCCTCCGGGCCACCCTCGATGCCGTAATCCGGCCCGCGGTCGTAGTAGATCTCCGAGCACGGCCCGCACGGTCCGGGGATACCCATCGACCAGTAGTTGTCGGCCATGCCACGACGCTGGATACGTTCGGTCGGCAGTCCGGCCACGTCCTGCCACAGCGTGACGGCTTCATCGTCGTCGTAAAAGACTGTGGCCCAAAGCTTCTCCGGGTCCATCCCGTAACCGCCGTCGGCAACCGACTTGGTGAGCAGACCCCAGGCAAGTTCAATCGCCCGGCGCTTGAAGTAGTCGCCAAAGGAGAAGTTGCCGGCCATCTGGAAGAAGGTGTTGTGCCGGGTGGTGATGCCCACCTCGTCGATATCCGGGGTGCGGATGCACTTCTGGATGCTGACGGCGGTGTCATAGGGAGGCGTGCGCTGGCCCAGGAAGAACGGCACGAACTGCACCATGCCGGCATTGACGAACAGCAGATTAGGATCGTCGAGGATCACCGAGGCGCTGGGCACCTCGGTATGGCCGGCGTTCACGAAGTGATCCAGGAACCGCTTCCTGATCTCATGTGTCTGCACGGGTGGGAGTCCTTGGGTTGGGGCGCCACTCGGCATGGGTCACACCCGAGCATGGAGAGGTCTCACATTACCGGGCGGGGCTAACCGCTGGGCCGCGCAGGAAGCCGACCCGAACGGGCCGCCAGGGGGCGACGCGATTCGGCTTCGGGCCTGATGTCTAGAGACGCCTCCGCCGGATGATGGCGCGCAGTTTCTCCAATCGGCCGGCAATCTCACGTTCGGCACCATGCGTGGTCGGCCGGTAGTAGTCGACCGCTGCGATCTCATCAGGCGGATACTGTTGTGCCACAACGCCATCCGGGTCATCATGCGGATATCGGTAGCCCTGTGCATTACCGAGTTGGGCAGCACCCGGGTAATGACCGTCGCGAAGGTGGGCAGGCACCAAACCGGCTTTACCCGCCCGGATATCGCCCATCGCCGCGCCCAGTGCCGTGGTGACCGCGTTCGACTTCGGCGCGGTAGCCAGGTGCACAGTGGCGTGGGCCAGGGTCAATTGGGCCTCGGGCATTCCGATCAGCGCGACTGTCTGTGCCGCCGCGACGGCGATGAGCAACGCGGTTGGATCGGCCATTCCGATGTCCTCGCTGGCGAGGATCACCAGGCGTCGCGCCACGAACCGGGGATCCTCACCCGCCACCAGCATCCGCGCCAGGTAGTGCAGTGCCGCATCGACGTCGGACCCGCGGATGCTCTTGATAAACGCACTAATCACGTCGTAGTGCTGGTCACCGTCGCGGTCATAACGCACCGCCGCCTGGTCCAGTGACTGTTCAACGGTCGCGACCGTGACGGCGTCTCCGGCCGCCGCTGCCGTCTCCGCGGCGACCTCCAGTGCCGTCAGCGCCCGACGGGCATCGCCGGCGGCAAGCTTGACCACCAGTTCCACCGCGTCATCCTCGACGGCTACCGCGCCGCCCAGACCGCGTTGATCATCGACCGCTCGGCGCACCACCGCGCGGATATCGTCCGGTGTCAGCGGATGCAGTTGCAGGATCAGCGAGCGGGACAGCAGTGGTGCGACCACCGAGAACGACGGGTTCTCCGTGGTGGCGGCCACCAATAGCACCACTCGGTTCTCGACTGCGGCCAGCAGGGCGTCCTGCTGGGTTTTGGAGAATCGGTGGACCTCGTCGATGAACAGCACCGTCTGCTCACCTCGGATCAGTGCTGTGCGGGCGGTATCGACGACGGCCCGGACCTCCTTGACCCCGGCGGTCAGCGCCGACAGCGCCTCGAATCGGCGCCCGGTCGCGTGCGAGATCAGCGAGGCCAGGGTGGTCTTACCGGTGCCGGGCGGGCCATAGAGGATCACCGACGCGGCGCCGGTGCCCTCGACCAGGCGACGCAGCGGCGACCCGGGCCCCAACAGATGGGCCTGTCCCACCACCTCCTCGAGCGCAGCCGGGCGCATCCGGACCGCCAGAGGTGCCGACGCCGACGTAGTTACGGCCGCCAGACCGGGGTCGCCGGGAAGGTCGAACAGGCTGTCAGACACCGGACAGGCTTACCACGCGCCAAATCCAGCAGACGCCCGCAGACACCAACCGGCAGGCGATCTCCGCGGCGACCGATGTGCGGGATGATCGACAGGTGTCGTTTGCGAAATACGGACCGTGGGCCGTGGTGGCCGGCGGGTCGGAAGGAGTGGGCGCCGAGTTCGCCTTGCAGTTGGCCGACGCTGGACTTAACCTCGTCCTCTTTGCTCGCAAACCCGGGCCACTGGAATCCACAGCACGGGAATGCAGCCGCCGCGGAGTCGAAGTACGCACTCTGCCAATCGATCTCGCGGAAAGCGGCGCAGTGGAGGCGGTCACCTCATTCACCGACGGCCTGGAAATCGGGTTGCTGATCTACAACGCCGGCGCGAACACAGCCAGTGCGGAGTTCCTGGACGCCGAACTGCCCGCTTTCCAGCGGGTCATCGACGTGAACGTCACCACCATGATGGCGCTGCTCCAGCATTACGGCCGTGCGATGCGTGACCGCCGCCGCGGCGGAATTGTGCTCGTGGGCTCGATGGCCGGCTATCTGGGTTCGGCCCGGCACACCGTGTACGGCGGGGTGAAGGCGTTCGGGCGGATCTTCGCCGAAGGTCTCTGGCTGGAACTGCGCGAGCACAATGTCGACGTCCTGGAACTCGTCCTCGGCGTCACCCGAACCCCCGCGATGGAGCGGGCCGGATTGAACTTCGACGTGCCGGGCCTACGCGTCGCCGAACCCGCAGACGTGGCCCGAGAAGGCCTGACACAGTTGGGCAATGGTCCGGTATGGATCGCCGGCGGCAACGCCGAGGACCTCGCGGGGCGAAACGATCCCGACCGCGCCAAGGTGGTGGCCGGCGCCCATCGGCTGATGCGGCGACTGCTCGGCGCGGACTAGCGGGGCGCGGCCCGGTCCGCGATCAATTCAGGTCGTCGTGATCGGAAACCGTGGCGGTAATCCGGCCGACTCCACTGCGGTGGCAACCACCTGCGCGCCCCGACCGGTGAACGGCGGGGGACGTTCCGGAGAATTTTGGCGAAAACCTTGCAAGGCAAATAATCGTCGGACTAACTTCAGATCTCTAACTCGAACACAAAAGTCGACCTGGCTTGCTTCGGATCGCTGCTGTGGACTGTTTCACGTCGTCGACGTGCGGTTACAGCAACGTGCCGAATTCTTAGCGGAATCACCGTTGACCCTGATACGGTCGCTCCGCCTGGTCCGGACGCGCGAAAGGGAGAACCCTGTGGCTGACAAAGATCTCAACCAACCCCTCAACATCGTCGAGAACTTCGTCGACAAGCCCTACACGGTGCAACGCCTGGTAGAGCGCCCCGTCGAGAAGGTCGTCGACAAGGCGGTGACGCTCGAGCGGATCATCGAACGACTCGTCGTCGACACCGTCGACAAAGTGGTCGACAAGCCGGTCCAGGTGTCACGTCTGGTCGAACGCCCCGTGGTGACGGTGGTCGATGAGGTCGTCGACAAGGCGGTCAAGGTTCAGCGTCAGCTGGAGCGGCCGGTTGTCACCGTCGAGGATCGGGTCGTCGACAAGGCGGTCAGTGTCCAGCGCCTCATCGAGCGCCCGGTCGTCACCGTGGTCGATCAGGTCGTCGACAAGCCGCTGAAGATCAGCCGGTCCATCGAGCGCCCGGTCGTCACCGTGGTCGATCAGGTCGTCGACAAGCCGGTCAAGGTCAGCCGGTCCATCGAGCGCCCCGTCGTCACCGTGCAGGACACGATTACCGATAAGCCGGTTCAGGTCCAGCGCCTCGTCGAGCGCCCTGTCGTGAACATCATCGACAAGATCACCGACAAGCCGATCGAGATCCAGCGGCTGGTCGAGAAGCTGGTGGTGTCGGTCGTCGACAAGGTCGTCGATCGGTCGGTCGACGTACAGCGTCTTGTGGAGCGTCTCCTCGTCGAGGTTCAGGACAACGTCGTCGACAAGGCCGTCACTGTCCAGCGCCTGATCGAGCAGCCGGTGGTCACCATCGTCGACAAGGTCGTCGAGGTACCGGTCCAGCGACTCGTCGAGCGCGTCGTCGAGAAGCCGGTTGACAAGATCATCACCAAGACTGTCGAGGTTCCGGTCGAGAAGATCGTCGAGAAGATCATCGAGGTTCCGGTCGAGAAGATCGTCTACAAGACCGTGGAGAAGCCGGTCGAGCGGATCGTCGAGATCACCGTCGAGAAGCCGGTCGTCAAGGTCGTGGAGAAGATCGTCGAGGTCGTCGTCGAGCAGATCGTCGAGCGCGTCGTCGAGAAGCCCGTCGACCGCATCGTCGAGAAGATCGTCGAAAAGCCCAACATCATCGAGCGGGTCGTTGACAAGCCGGTCGATCGCGTCGTCGAGAAGGTCGTCGAGAAGGTCAACGTTATCGAGAAGGTCATCGAGAAGCCCGTCGACCGCGTCGTCGAGAAGGTCATCGAGAAGCCCAACGTGGTTGAACGTACCGTCGAGAAGCCTGTCGACCGCGTCGTCGAGAAGATCGTCGAGAAGATCAACGTCGTTGAGCGCACCGTCGAGAAGCCTGTCGACCGCGTCGTCGAGAAGATCGTCGAGAAGCCCAACATCGTCGAGAAGATCATCGAGAAGCCCGTCGACCGCGTCGTCGAGAAGATCGTCGAGAAGCCCAACATCGTCGAGAAGGTGCTGGAGCGGGCAGTGGACCGGGTCGTCGAGAAGATCGTCGAGAAGCCCAACATCATCGAGAAGATCATCGACAAGCCCGTCGACCGCATCGTCGAGAAGGTCGTCGAGAAGGTCAACGTGATCGAGAAGGTCATCGAGAAGCCCGTCGACCGCATCGTCGAGAAGGTCGTCGAGCGGCCGAAGATCGTCGAGAAGGTCATCGACCGGCCGGTGGAGAAGGTCATCGAGAAGACCGTGACCAACCCGGTGCTGGTGGAGAAGCTCATCGAGCGCGACGTCGAGTACGTCAACGAGCGGATCGTCGAGCGGCCGGTCGAGACCCGGGTCGAGAAGATCGTTGAGCGGCCGGTGTACGTCGAGGTCGAGAAGATCGTCGAGAAGCCGGTCGAGCGGATCGTCGAGATCGTCGTCGAGAAGCCGGTGATCGTCCATAAGTACGTCGAGCGGCAGGTCGAGCGGGTCGTCGAGCACGGCGCGGACGAGGTCACCGTCAGCCGGCGGTCCGTGGGCAAGGCCTCTGAGGTCCAGGCCACGTTCGTCGACCGCGAGGCCCGCGAGGTCGAGTGGGTCGAGCGCGCCACCGGTGAGCATCCCGATGATGACATCGTCGGCGATGAGTCGACGGTGTTCCGGGCCAGCGAGTCCTACGTCGTGGATCCGAAGTCCGACGATCCCCGGCACCGTCGCTGACGGCTGCGAGTACAGGCATGACGCCGGGGCGGTCGAACCCCCTCCCGCCCCGGCGTCATCTCACCTCAACAAGTTCATCGCACGAATCCCCACCGAATACCTCTTCCCAACCGAAATAAATTAGGAGATTGTTGTGACGCGAATCGTGCCGCTGCGAGTCCCACTCGCCCTCGGCGGAATGTTCATCGTGGCCAGTTCCGCGCTTTTGAGCGCCCCTCTGGTGAGCGCCGCCCCGTCAAGCGACGCGGTGTCCACCATCAACGACCGCTACAGCACCTTTGGCGGGGAAAGCTCGCTGCTCGGTTCGCCGGTCGGCGAGGCCGTCGACGTGCCCGGTGGCGCTGAGCGCGATTACCAGGGCGGTTCCATCTTCTACTCGAAGGACACCGGCGCGCATGTGATGTACGGCGTGATCCTGGACCGCTACAAGGCCCTCGGCGGCCCCGGCACCAGTGGCCTCGGGTTCCCGACGAACGATGAGACCGGCACCGGCGACAGCGTGGGTCGCTTCAACGACTTCTCCGCACCCGAGGGCGCCGCCATCTACTGGAATCCCCAGTGGGGCGCATCGGTGATCAAGGGCCGCGTGCTCGAGGCATGGCGTCAGTCCGGTGCCATCACCGGGCCGTTCGGCTATCCCAGCGCCGACACCTCGATTGCAGACGGCGTTCAGACCGGCAAGTTCGTCGGACCCGAAGGTACTGAGATCCAGTGGTCTAAGGCCGCCGGACTCGTCACCATCCCGGCCGCCCTGGCCACCAAGATCCCCGGGTTCGGCTCCACAGCGCCGACTGCAGAAGGGACCACGTCCATGAGCAAGCCCACCACCTCGGTGACCGCCGATCCTGGCGTCAAGAAGAAGGGCTTCAACTGGTTGTGGCTCTTGCTCGGCATTCCGCTGGTCGCGGGCCTGGGTTGGTTGCTGCGGCGCAAACCCGCCGAGGTTGTTCCGGTGAAGGTCGCTGAGCGTGCCCCGGTGGTCAAGCCGACCCCGCCGCCTGCTCCCCGGCCGGCACCGGTGGTCAAGGCTCCGCCGCCGCCGCCGGCCCCCCGGCCCGCGCCGGTGGTCAAGGCTCCGCCGCCACCGCCAGCTCCTAAGCCGGTGACGCCGCCGCCAGCCCCCCGGCCGCTGCTGTCGGAGCCGCCGAAGGCGACCATCCGCACCGAGGCCTCGGATCACGATCTGTCGACCGTGGTGCGGTACGAGGAATCATCTGCGGCCACCGAGGCCGTCCAGGTCACCTATGAGAACAACGCCGTCGGAGATCAGCATTCGAGCGTTGCCGACAAGAGCGACTCCGTCCCCGACTAGCCGCACGCGCGGTCATCGAGGACTCGCTCGACAGGCTGCCGTCAGAGCAGCCGCCACTAGGGAGAGAGAGAAGTAGATGGGTAATTTGGACTGGCTGCTGGGCATTGTCGGCGGCCTGATTGGCGGCAACGCTGCCGGGGCGGCCAAAAACAGCCTCGGCACCGCTGGAAACAGCGTCGCCGGTGCTCTCGGCGGCGCACTGGGTGGAGGACTGCTCGGCAACGTGCTGGGCTCCGGTGGCGACATCGCCCAGATCGCCGGTTCGGTGGGCGGCGGCGGCGTCGTCGGCGCCATCTTGACGGCCATCGTCGGCGCAGTCATGAAGGGCCGCAAGTAAGCTCCACTGCCTACACAGCATCATCGGCACCCGGCTTTCGCGCATCCGCGCGGCGCCGGGTGCCGTTTTTTATGCAGAACTCTTCAGAGGCTCGCTACGGAAGCCGGCCGTAGAACATCGTCATGTCCTCACCGCGCTCCCAGTGTTCGAACCACGTCGCGGCCCACTCGGGAAGCGGCTGATTGTCGTGGTCGTAACCGGGCATGACGGACGCAACGACACCACGGAGCATCGAGAGTCGTTGGCGGCCTGGCACACTGACGAAGGGATTGCCCGGAAGTATCGCCAATTTTCGGGTCATAAGTGATCCGTAATAAGGCGCATTGGATTCTCCCGGCACCTGGCTGCGGAACTCCCGCAGCAGCATCTGGAATCCCCGGCTGACGTGACGCACCATCGGCACAAATGAGCGCACCTTGTACATCGGGTCGCCGACCACGTGGTCGTAGACCATCACCGCGGAACTGCGGTGCTCGACCTCTTCACAAAAGTGCCACAGGCACAACGAGGCGACTCGGGCGTCCCCATCGCCGAACAGACTCTCCCGGTTGTCGATGATCATCTTGAAGAACGGGGTGAACGTCCCTTCCAACACAGCGGCATAGGCCAGCAGGTAACGAAGATCATTGTCCCGGTGCATGACGTCGTAGTGTTGAACAGACCTGTCCAGTGCCGTCTGCAGGCCCGGGTATCGGGTTATCAGCGCTTTGACATGGCGACGGTGACACGCCGTGTGCACCGACTCCTGTTGGAGGAACAACCGGGCTTCCTGCGCCACCTCGGGATCAGTGATGACGGCGTCGGCATCCTTCATCGTCTTAACCAGATACCGTTCCAGACCGATCGCCCAGAACGACAAGGCATTGATGAAGACCGAGAACTCGGGGTTCGCACGGTTCCACAGGAATTCCACGCCGTCGAAGGTGAATGGGATGTGCCGAACAACCAGGTCACTCATGACCACCACGGTAAAATATGAGCTACTACTCATGTCAACTCCGCTTACCGCCGAGGAGCGTCCGTGCCGGATTCAAGAGTCCGCAAACCCCGCCGAGCAGCCGATTCGCGGCGGCGAACGCCGTCTCAGGAGCGGTCGGTGGAACTGGTCGCCAAGCTCCTTGAGGCCACCGCTCAGGTTCTCGGCGAGGTAGGCCTGCAGGCAACCAGCACCAACAAGATCGCGGCGCGCGCCGGCGTCGCGATCGGATCGATCTATCAGTACTTCCCCAACAAGCAGGCTCTGATCGACGCACTACTCGATGACAGGTTGCACAGATTGGCGGCCCTGACTGCCACCCAGATGCACGCGATGAGCGCGACCTCGTATCCAGAGGCAGCCGAGGCCATATTGCGCGCCGCAATCGCCTTCTGCGAAGCAGAACCGGAACTCACCGCCCTGCTCGCCGCCCGCACCGCCATGCCCCGGCCCGGTTCCCGCGATCGGGAGCTCTACCAGCGTGGCCAGATATCGCCCGCGCCTACCTACTGGCCCACGCCAACGATCTCGCCCTTGACGACATTGAACTCGCTGCGACGATCTCCACGCGCGTGGTCGGCAACTTCGCACCCTGGATCGCACTGTCAGTGACCGACGATCGCGACCGCGAGCGATTCATCGCCGAGGTGGTCCGAATGCTCTCCGACTGGATCGGCTGGGGCCCGCGATCGACTCAGGTCAGCGGATAGCGGGGCCCACTGGGTCGGGGCTTGGGGCACCGATGATCGCCAGGTCAGAGGCGTCGGGGGCGACGGGATCCGTCGATTCGGGCGTTGGCCACGGCTGCGGAACGGGCCGTTGACGCACCAACTGCGGCCACCAGAACCAGCGGCCCATCAACGCCGCGATGGACGGCGTCATGAAGGACCGGATCACCAGGGTGTCGAACATCAGACCAAGACCGATGGTCGTGCCTACCTGAGCAAGGATTTTCAGCTCACTAAACCCCATCACCGCCATCGTCACGGCGAAGACCAGGCCGGCCGAGGTCACTACCGAGCCGCTGCCGCCCATGGCCCGGATGATCCCGGTGTTCAGACCGGCTCCGATCTCCTCCTTAAACCGTGCCACCAGCAGAAGGTTGTAGTCCGAACCCACCGCCAGCAGGATGATCACCGACATCACCAGCACCATCCAGTGCAGCGGTTGCCCCAGCAGGTCCTGCCAGATCAGGACCGACAGCCCGAACGATGTGCCCAGCGAGATCACCACGGTGCCCACGATCACGGCTGCGGCCACCACGCTGCGCGTGATGATCAACATGATGACGAAAATCAGCGCGAGCGCCGAGACCCCGGCGATCATCAAGTCATAGTTCGCGCTGTCCTGCATGTCCTTGAAGCTGGCCGCGGTACCCGCCAGGTAGATCTTCGAACCCTCGAGTGGGGTGCCCTTGATAGCCTCGAACGCCGCACTCTTCAGCGTGGCGATGTGGCTCAGGCCCTCCGGCGACATCGGGTCACCCTCATGGGCGATGATGAACCGCACCGCTTTTCCATCCGGCGACAGGAACATCTTCATACCGCGCTTGAAGTCCGGGTTGTCGAACACCTCGGGCGGCAGGTAGAACGAGTCGTCGTTCTTGGACTCGTTGAATGCCTTACCCATCGCGCTCTGGTTGTCCTGCATGGCCGCCATCTGGTCATACATCCCGCTCTGCGTGCTCTGCATCGTCAGCTGCATGGTCCGCATGGACGTCATGGTGGCGATCATCGGCGGCATCAGCGTCCGCAGCTGAGCGGTGAGTGTGTCGAGTTGCGCCAGGCTGGGAAGCAGAAGCTGGATGTCATCGGTCATCGTGTCGACGCCGTCGATGGTGTCGAACACCGACCGGATGGACCAGCAGACCGGGATGTCGAAACAGTGCGGCTCCCAGTAGAAGTAATTGCGGACCGGTCGGAAGAAGTCATCGAAGTCGGCGATGTGGTCGCGCAGATCAGCGATGTCGTTCGCCGTCAGGTTCATCTTGCCGACCATGTCGTGGGTGACGGCGTTGAGTTGGCCCATCAGCTCATACATCTGCGACATGTTGTCGATGGTGGCCTGCAGATCATCGCCCTGCTTGAGCATGTCCTTCATCCGGTCGTCCAGGAAGGACTGGTTTAACGCCTGGGTGGTGCCCTGCATGCCGAGCATGAACGGGATCGAGCTGTTCTCGATCGGGCTGCCGAGCGGTCGGGTGATGGTCGTCACCCGACCGATGCCGGGCTGTCGGAACATGGCCTTGGCAACGCGGTCGATCACCAGGAAGTCCGCCGAGTTGCGCAGATCGTGATCGCTCTCGATCATCAGCAGTTCCGGGCTCAGCCGCGCCGACGGAAAATGCCGTTCGGCGGCCGCAAAACCCTGCGCGGCCGGAATGTCATCCGGCAGGTAATGCCGATCGTTGTAGTCGGTTCGGTAGCCGGGCAGTGCCAGCAGACCAACCAGCGACAGCGCAACCGTCCCGATCAGAATCGGGCCGGGCCAGCGAACCACTGCTGCGCCGATGCGGCGCCAGAACCGTTCCCGCATAGCACGTTTGGGTTCCAGCGCGCCAAAATGACTGGCGACCGTCACCACGGCCGGTCCGAGCGTGAGTGCCGCGGCCACCACGACGACCATGCCGATCGCCAGCGGTACGCCCATTGATTGGAACATCGGACTGCGAGTGAAGTGCAGACAGAACATCGCACCCGCAATCGTCAGACCCGATCCGAGGATGACATGGGTGGTTCCGTGGAACATCTCGTAATAGGCGGCTTCGCGGTCCCGCCCCTTGCCTCGCGCTTCCTGGTAGCGGCCCAACAGGAAGATCGCGTAGTCGGTGCCGGCGGCGATCGCAACCATGGTCAGCAGGTTCACCGCGAACGTCGACAAACCGATCAGGTGGTAGTGCCCGAGGAGTGCCACCACTCCGCGGCCGACCGCCAACTCGAGGAACACCATGGCCAGTGCGAGCACCACCGTCACGATGGACCGGTAAACGAAAAGCAGCATCAACAAGATCACGCCGAACGTCAGCATCGTGATCAATTGCAGGCTGCGGTCACCGGCGATGTGAGTATCGGCAATCAGCGCAGCCGGTCCGGTGACGTATGTTTTGACGCCCGGCGGCGCGGGCACACTGTCCACGATGGTCTTGGTGGCTTCCACCGACTCGTTGGCCAGGCCCTCGCCCATATTGCCGGCCAGATAGACCTGAACGTAGGCGGCCTTGCCGTCGGAACTCTGCGAACCGGCCGCCGTCAACGGGTCTCCCCAGAAGTCCTGGATGTGCTCGACGTGGGTGGTGTCGGCATTCAGCTTCTGGATGATCTCGTCGTAGTACCGATGGGCCGACTCGCCGAGTGGCTCAGTGCCCTCGAGGACGACCATGACCGCGGTGTTGGACTTGAACTCGCCGAAGACCTCGCCGATCCGGTTCATCGCGATGGTTGACGGGGCGCTCTGGTCGGCCATCGGAACCGACTGTTCCTGGCCGACCACCTCAATCTGCGGCACCGCGGTATTGGTGACGACGGCCAGGGCAAGCCAGCCGATAATGATCGGTATCGACAGCAGCCGGATCCAGTGCGCGATGTGCGGCCGGGCGGGGCGCCCCACTGATTCCGGCGGCTGCTTCCGGGACAGCGTGATCATCCGGATTTGACGAGGCAGAAGGTTTGGGCGTTGACCCCGGTCGAGGTCTTCTCATCTTTGACCACGCCGTCGACGGTGATCCGGCAGCCGATGGTGTCGCTGTCGCCCTGAGCGACGATATTGGCGGCCGCCGCCGGCGCGGTGGTGCTCAGTTCCAGTGTCCACGGCAGCGTCACATCACGGGCGATCTGCGGTTCGGCATCGAGGTCGAGGTAATTCACGGTGGCCACGGTGCCCGGGGGGCCGAAGATCTCGTAGGTGACCTTCTTGGGATTGAACGGCTCCGGGTCACTGGCCAAACCACTACCCGGACGGGTGAGCTCGCTTTTGCCGAAGATGCCGTGCAGCCGGTCGACCGCGAACGCGGCCACCACCAACACCAGCGCGATCACCAACGGCATCCAGATGCGTCGCAGTCCCTTCACCAACCAATAACCGAGGCTGCGCCGGGTCTTCTTGGGCACGGCATCGCTGCCGGCCTTCGTGGGCGCGGCGTCACGCCTACGGAACCGCTTCGACTTCGGTGCCGGGTCCGGATCCGACGGGCCGCGGTGCGCGCCGGGGCGGTCTGTCGCAGCGCCGGCCGGGCTGTCCACTGTCACGCCCGGCTCCCTTCCGCGCCGCCCGGCGCGCTGTGCTGTAGGTCGATGCGGCAGGGGTTGGAAAACCCGTGTGCCACTGCTACATAGTAGGGCTAACAGTTGCGCGACGCGAAACACCTGTGACACGCGTCATGCGTCCGTCATTCGACGGTGCCGGAAAGCCCCATGTCGTCGAGGGCACTGTGGGCCACCGCTGCCAACTCGTCTCGGGTGGTGGTGCACTCGGCGTTACTGAAGCCGATGGCGATCCAGACCCGACCGTTCACTCGCCCGGAAATCACCGGGTGGAAGATGCCATCGGCACGTCGAATGTCGCGGAACGTGATGCCCTGCTCGAACGGCAACAGGTACGTCGATGCCGCGTCACTGCCATCCGGCCGGTTGGTTGCCGGATCCAGCTCGCCGAGGTAGGAACAAGCCACCTCCTTGTCCTTGAGCACCATTCCCTCGAGTCTGCGCACCGCACTCTGCGGTACGAACGGCACCAGCGGCAGTGGGCCCAGCAATTCGTTGCCTTCCTCGCCGAGGCGCTGCAGCGCTTCTTTGAATTTCACTCGCGCACCCGACAGGTCTGTAGTGACCTCGTCTGGATCAACCGTGAACGTCACATTCGTCAGCGCATTCGCCCGGGTGTCCCCCGGCGTGCGCTCGCTGATCGGGATCGAGATGTTCACCATCCCGTCCTCAGCCAGCCAACCGAGACCCTTTCCGCATCTGACTCCGAACCCCAGCAGCAGTGTCGGACCGGACCCGCCGAGTTCACGGGCGCGCTTATCCCATTGCTCGACGTCGACCTGGATCGTCACCGAGGGGACGAAGACCTGCCGATCCAAGCCGGCCTGCGCAGGGATCGCAGCGGCTTTCTGCCGAACCGCGGCGGTGCCGTCCTTGCGGGCCAGCCGAAGGGCGCCCAGTACAGACTTGGCGACCTCGGGTTATCCGCGAATCAGCACCCGCACGTCTTCCCGCACCGCCTGGAATCTCGTGCGTGAAGCCGGCGGCGGATAGCCCATGTCGTGAGTTATTCCGTTGGCGGCATCGGTGACAGCGATAACGGTGCCGC
>Ga0194048_10000801_pt1 | contig 15384 bp, 10 predicted proteins | sample JunL225m_MetaG_FD_161685 | JGI IMG/M metagenome (GOLD analysis project Ga0194048, IMG submission 161685) | Anoxic zone freshwater microbial communities from boreal shield lake in IISD Experimental Lakes Area, Ontario, Canada - Jun2016-L222-5m | ecosystem: Environmental > Aquatic > Freshwater >...
CTTGAAATGTATGAAGTTGATGCCATTGGGTTAGATCGTTTAGATCAAAGTGTTTTAGAAGCGCTGGTAAAGAGATTTAATGGGGGACCGGTTGGAATTTCCACTTTGGCCATGGCTATCGGCGAGGAGGCCGAGACTATTGAATCCTTGGCTGAGCCATTCTTAGTTCGGATGGGATTTATCTCACGAACTCCGCGAGGACGTATCGCAACTGCTTCTGGATTCGAGCATTTAGGCATGAAAGCGCCAATTGGGGCCTCAGATTTGCTGCCGAACGCTATTAGCATTTTCGACACACCCGCTTCAGATGCCTAGACTTGCGTCTCATGTCTGCCACTAATAATCCTCATAATCCTCAGGGCCCAACCCAAAGTACAAAGGGCGCAAAAAATTCTGCGAAATCAGCAAAGTCGATTGCGATACTTGCCATAGCGCTAATTGTTTTTACTGGAGTAGCCGTTTTCCAAGGCGCTACTAAAGTTAAATTGGGACTAGATCTCAGAGGTGGAACAAGCGTCACACTGACCCCTCGCGCAAGTGAAGGATCAAAAGTAACGAATGAGGCCATCGACCAAGCAGTTTCAATTATTAGACAGCGCGTTAACTCTTTAGGTGTTGCCGAGAGCGAAGTAGCAGCACAAGGTTCTGGAAACAATCGTCAAATTGTTATCTCTGTTCCTGGTCAAACCAGTGAGAAGATTGTGCAGCTTGTAGGCCAAACTGCAGAACTTAGATTCCGCCAAGTTTTAGTTGAAGGTGCACCAAATGCAACTACTGCAGCTGCAGATGCAAAGAGTGCAACATTGCCAACTGGAGTAACTCCAGATTTGAACGCTAGATATGCGGCGTTAGATTGTACAAAGCAGGCGAATTTACAAGGCGGTTCAACAGAGTCACCTGATATCGCAGTTGTATCTTGTGATCGTAAAGGAACCCAAAAATATATTCTTGCACCAGCACAAGTTTTAGGAAGCATGATTTCAAAGGCAAGTGCAGCTATTGATCAGCAAGGCGCTTCAGGTTGGTATGTATTAGTTTCATTTGACGGTGAAGGCACAAGCAAGTTCGGTGCACTAACAACTTCTGTTACGACACTTGCAGCACCTCAAAATCAGGTCGCTATTGTTCTGGATGGTTTAGTAGTTTCTGCGCCTCGCATTAACGAAGCAATCAACGGTGGAAGCGCACAAATTACTGGTGGATTCGGCCAAGAAGAAGCATCTAACCTCGCAAATGTTTTGAAGTACGGTGCACTGCCACTTGCATTTGATCAAGGTGAAGTTCTTCAGGTTTCACCAACACTTGGCGCTGACCAACTCCATGCTGGCTTGTTAGCTGGACTCCTTGGATTCTTACTTGTATTCCTCTACTCACTTTTCTATTACAAGGGCCTAGGACTCGTTACCGTAGCTTCACTTCTAATTGCCTCAGCAATCACATATCTCTCATTCCTATTACTTGGTGAGTGGATTGGCTTCACGTTAACTCTCGCGGGTATCGCCGGAGCAATCGTTGCGGTTGGTATCACGGCTGACTCATTCGTCGTCTTCTTCGAGCGGTTACGAGATGAAGTCCGCGAAGGTCGTTCACTACGTTCAGCTGTTGAAAGCGGTTGGGTGAAAGCTCGACACACGATTGTTGTTGCGGACACCGTTTCTATGATTGCCGCAGTTCTGCTCTACTTCTTTGCAGTTGGTGGCGTTCGCGGGTTTGCATTCACACTTGGACTTACAACCTTGATCGATCTTTTGGTGGTATTCGTGTTCACGCATCCACTTGTTGCGCTGCTTGCCCGTACTTCTTTTTTTGCGAGCGGAAACAAATTGTCAGGATTCTCACCTAAGAGCTTAGGGTTGAAAATCAAAACAGATGGCACAGAAAACTTGAAGGGTTAATCACATGAGTTCACTTTCAGGCATCGGTGGCCGCCTTTATCGCGGCGAAACTTCTATTGATTTCATTGGTAAGCGACGTCGTTGGTATGCGTTTTCCGGAATCGTAATCATTATCTCTGCCATAGTTCTTGGTACTCAAGGTTTGCACTTGGGTATTGAATTCAAAGGCGGATCTGAATTTTCTGTAACTAAGGTAGGCGCAACGATTGAAGAAGGACGCGCTGCAATTGCAAAGGCTGGTGTAACTGGCGAGTCCGTAGTTCAGAAAGTTGGAAACGACAGACTTCGCATCCAAACTGGAGCTCTTACTTCGTTCGCAACAGTTAAGCAGTCACTTGCCGATACTTTTGGTGTGAATGTTGACGACATTGATACGCAGATTATTGGTCCATCTTGGGGTAAGGAAATCACCAAGAAAGCGCTATATGGATTGATCGGATTCATCCTTGTTGTGATGCTCTTTTTAACAATCGCATTTGAATCGAAGATGGCACTAGCAGCCATCATTGCCGTGGTCCACGACGTGTTTATTACTGTTGGAATTTATGCACTCGTTGGTTTTGACGTTACGCCGGCAACTGTCATTGGTTTCTTAACTATTCTCGGTTATTCACTTTATGACACTGTAGTTGTGTTCGATAAGGTTCGCGAGAACACCAAGGCGATTACTAGCACCGGGAAGATAACTTATTCCGCGGCAGCAAATCTTGCGGTTAATCAGACCCTAGTAAGATCTTTCAACACCTCACTTATTGCACTTCTGCCAGTCGCATCTATTCTCTTTGTTGGTGCTGGACTCTTGGGTGCTGGAACTCTTAAAGATCTTTCTCTTGCGCTATTTGTCGGTCTTGCAACTGGAACTTATTCCTCAATTTTCATTGCTACTCCAATTTTGGCTCAACTTCGCGAACGTGAACCTGCTATGCGCGCACTAGCCAAGCGAGTTGCACAACATGCGCCAGGAGCTGTGACTGCTGAAGCTAAGAATTCTGTTGGCGTAGATGCCGGCTCCGCTGAAAAAAATAGTTGGGCACGCGGTCCGCGTAATCAACCAAAGCGTAAGCGTCGCTAATCTCGCCCCTTCTTCTTAACTAGTTAAGATAGAACCATGAATCCGGTTCTAGATGTTTTGGCAAAGTCGCTCGTTGCCCATCATCCGCAAACTTCGCTCGCTGAATTAGAACGTGCATATGACATCGCTGCAGACGCGCATGATGGACAACTTAGGAAATCCGGCGAACCTTACATAACTCATCCATTAGCCGTATCAGAGATTCTTGCTGATATTGGACTAGATCTAGAGACCATAATTGCAGCTCTGCTCCATGACACGGTTGAAGATACGAAGTACTCGCTGGCTTCACTTAAAAAGGATTTTGGGAAAGAAGTGGCAAGCCTGGTTGATGGTGTAACCAAGTTAGACAAATTGAATTACGGTCCAAACGCTGAAGCGGAAACGCTGCGCAAGATGGTTATAGCAATGTCCAAGGACATAAGAGTTCTAGTCATAAAGCTTGCTGATCGACTTCATAATGCACGGACTTGGAAATATGTTTCAGTTGAATCTGCACAACGTAAAGCCCGTGAGACTTTGGATATATATGCGCCGCTAGCCAACCGTCTCGGTATGAGCGCGATTAAATGGGAGCTTGAAGATTTATCTTTCAAAACTTTAGAGCCGAAGAAATATGAGGAAATTGAACGTCTAGTTCAAGATCGAAATCCAGCTCGTGAGGCAATGACTTCAGAAGTTTTAGATTTGGTAGAGCGAGACTTAGCGGTAGATGGAATAGAAGCAAAGGTTCTAGGACGTCAAAAACATCTATATAGCGTCTATCAAAAGATGGTAATTCGTGGTCGAGATTTTAACGAAATCTATGACTTGGTAGGAATTCGGGTTTTAGTCGAGAGCGTTCGCGATTGCTATGCAGTACTTGGTGCGATCCATGCCAGATGGAGTCCGGTTCCTGGTCGCTTCAAGGATTACATCGCAATGCCAAAATTTAATCTTTATCAATCACTACATACAACAGTGATCGGCCCAAATGGTAAAGCCGTTGAAATTCAGATCCGAACATTTGATATGCACGCGCGGGCAGAATATGGAATCGCGGCACATTGGAAATATAAATTGGCAACAGTTGGTGACGCGGCTTCCGAGAAACCAGAGATGGCTTGGTTAAAACAGCTGCATGAATGGCAGAAGGAAACTGAAGATGTAGGGGAATTCTTAGATACGTTGCGATACGACCTACGAACTCCCGAAGTATTTGTGTTCACGCCAAAGGGGAGCGTAATCGCTCTGCCATCCGGATCCACACCCGTGGATTTCGCATATGCAGTTCACACCCAAGTTGGAGATCGATGTGTGGGTGCCAAGGTGAATGGGAAGTTAGTTCCACTTGAATCTCTTCTAACTAATGGTGATGTGGTTGAAGTCGTAACAAATAAGAGCCAGAGCGCGGCGCCAAGTCGAGATTGGTTGAATTTTGTATCATCACCAAGAGCTCGCTCAAAGATTAAAGCTTGGTTTAGCAAGGAGCGAAAAGAAGAAGCAATCGAAGCAGGACGTGAATCGATTGCTAGACAGATGCGCAAGGTTGGTCTTCCACTACAGAAGATATTTGCTGGCCATGCATTCTTAGAGTTGTCACATGATCTGCACTATCCAGATATTGAAAGTATGTACGCAGCTGTCGGCAATGGTCATATCAGCGCCCAATTTGTAATCGAAAAATTGGTTTCCAGTAATGATTTACACGAACCAGATGCTGAGATTGAAAGTCATTCAATTCCAACTATCCACTCGTTTGAACACCTGCGTCGCAACACTTCAGGCGTTGACATCGAAGGCGTTGATGATGTTTTGGTTAAGTTGGCAAGATGCTGCACCCCGGTCCCGGGTGATGAAATTGTCGGATTTATTACGCGAGGCAGTGGAGTTTCTATCCACCGCACGGATTGCATAAATGTTACTGATCTTAAGTTGAACCAGGGCGATCGTATTGTTGGCGTGAAATGGAATCTCTCGGCGAAGACTTCGTTCTTGGTAAATATCCAAGTTGAAGCTTTGGATCGGGCGCGGCTGCTTTCAGATGTAACCCGTACGCTTTCAGATCAACATGTAAATATTTTGAATGCATCGGTTAGTACTTCTAAAGATCGAACTGCAATTTCACGATTCACCTTTGAGATGGCTGACGCATCGCATCTGGATTCAGTTCTAGCAAGCGTGCGTGGCATCGAAGGTGTCTACGATGTTTATCGAGTAACTAATAATTAATTAGTTTTAAAGTCTCCAAGACCCTTTTGTGCTTCAGCAAGCCAAACTTTGCGAGCTTCTGCAGCTTCACGAGCTACCTTTGCCTTCGCAGTATTTCCAGCGGCTTCAGCTTTCGCAGCAGTTGCTTCATACCCGGCAATTGCATCAATTAGGCCCTGAACCACATTATTGGCTCGTGCGATCGCGGTTGGATCAGTTCGACGATTTTGCTCTTCAACGAGTGTGTGAATTTCATCTTCAACTCTTGAAAGTCGAGTATCAAGTGCAGCTCGCTTGCTGCGCTCAGTCATACCAATCTTCTGCCATTGCTCCATAAGTGCGCGGAAATTTTTACGAGCGGTATTCAAGTCTGTGATTGGAAGTAGCTCTTCAAATTTAACGATGAGCTCTTCGCGCTTCGTTAAGTTTGCAGCCATAGTTACTTGACGCTTATCTAAGTCGGTGTTCTTTGCAGCGAAGAATTGATCCTGGGCTGCCTTAAATCTCGCCCAAAGTTTTGCATCAACGCTGGCCTTACCTCGACCAGATGCCTTCCAAGAATCCATAAGTTCTTTAAATTTGTGAGCTGTTGGCAACCATTCCTTTGACGTCGCAAGGGCCTCTGCTTGCTTAACAATCTCTTCCTTTTTTGCGGCAACTTCGTGTTGGACTGATTCCAGAGCAGCGAAGTGAGTTCGGCGACGCTTATCAAATTTATTTCTAGATGAAGAGAAACGCTTCCAAAGTTCGGTATCGGTTGTCTTATCTAATCTAGGAGCGGCCTTCCACTCATCTAGTAGAACCTTTAATCGTTCGCTAGTCGTCTTCCAACTTTCGGAGAGAGCTAGGGATTCAGCTTCAGCAACCAATTTTTCCTTCACAATAAGTGATGCAGCTCGTTTAGCTTCGCGGACTGCAGATTCAATATCTTTGCGCTCTTGATAGGCAGCACGATGGTCTTCGATCAAACTTGGAATTTGGTCTACGGAAATTGCAAGTGTTGCTAAATCTCCAACGCCATTTAGATTGGCTACAGTTTCACGTAACTTAACAACAGCTTCGGCAGCATCAGAAGGAACCATCGCGCCACTTTTAATACGGGCAGCAAGTAGAGCAACTTCAGAAGCCACAGCTTCAAATTTACGAACGAAGTATGCGAGAGCTTCTTCGGGAGTTTTGCCGGGATAAGAACCTACGGCTTTTTCGCCAGATGTTGTTAATACGTAAACTGTTCCATCTTGGTCAACTCGACCAAATTTTGAGGGATCTCCAATAAGTGCAGATGCGGCGCTAATGTTTGCTTCGCCAGATGAAACTGCTGCTACTTCGGTCGGTTTGATATCCATTTACTTCTCACTTTCGTTGCGCGGTGGGCTCACGGTGTTGCGAACCATTCGTTATGACTTGTCAGATTAGTTAAGCGTGCGGGCTAAAGATACCCTTAACCGTTGCGTTGGCAAAAGTCAGGCTATAAATTCTTGAATTGGCCCTGAGTTCACGCGTGGGGGATAGGGGTGAGGAAATGATTCTCGAGGTTATTGCTGCGCCCTATTTCGCGACAAACTGTTGGATATTTGCTCCCACCAAGAATTCCGAATGTTTCATCGTTGACCCAGGGATGGCTAATCCAAACCTCGTTTCTGAAATAAAGAGCGTCCTTAATAAATTTAATCTAAAGCCAATTGCAGTACTGGTAACACATGGACATCTTGATCACACTTTCTCAGTACAGCCTTTCGCCAATGAATATGAAATTCCAGCACTCATACATGCAACAGATCGCAAACTCTTGGCTGACCCATATCGCGCACTAACTCCGGGTGGCGAAAGCTCGCAGATTATGGCCGCATTTGGAGTTACAAAATTTGAAGAACCTAAAATTGTAAGAGAGTTAAGTGACGGCGAAAATTTTCAAATTGCGGGTTTTGATATCCGAGTATCGCATGCCCCTGGGCATACTGCCGGTTCGGCCATGTTTAGCGTTAATGATGAATTTCTAATTTCTGGCGATGTTCTCTTTGCGGGCGCCATCGGACGGACAGATTTACCCACGGGTTCAGCAGCTGCTATGCGGAATTCATTGATTTCGAAAATCTTGCCGCTAAATGATGAATTAATTGTCCTGCCTGGGCATGGTCCGCAAACTACAATTGGTCGCGAGCGTCGATCTAATCCATATTTGCAAGAGAATTTCTTGCATTCGAAACCAGAACGGGGGGAGTGATGCGCGAGATCCAAGCCCCTAAAGGTGTGAGTGAATATTTCCCGCCTCGTTCTCAATACTTTGAATTTGTCCGCGAAACTTTGATAACCGCTGCAAAAGTTTCTGGATATCAGCTAATTGAATTGCCGGTCTTTGAAGATACTGAGTTATTCAAGCGCGGTGTGGGCGAATCTACTGATGTGGTTTCAAAAGAGATGTACACCTTTGAAGATCGTGGCGGACGATCAATAACGCTAAGACCCGAGGGAACTGCGGGTGTAATGCGCAGTGTTATCGAGAACAACTTAGATAAATTAACTTTGCCGATTAAGGTTTGGTACTCCGGAGCATTCTTTAGAGCAGAACGACCACAAGCAGGTCGCTATCGTCAGTTCTATCAAGTAGGAATTGAAGCTATTGGACTAGATGATCCTGAAATAGATTTCGAAGTAATTGCAGTAGCAGATCGGGCCTTCAAAGCTTTAGGGCTAAATTCATATCGACTTGATATCACTTCGCTCGGAGATAGCGCCAGTCGGGCAAGTCATCGCAAAGACTTACTAATATTTTTAGATTCGTTAAATTTGGATGAAGCCACAAAGGCTCGTGCTGCAATTAATCCGCTGCGGTTATTCGATGATAAGCGAGAAGATATTCAAAAAGCTATGGCCAAAGCACCTCTACTTTTGGATTATCTCTCACCAGAATCAGCTACAAATTTTGCGAGAGTTCAAGAGTTATTAACAAACGCAGGAATTGCTTTCACTATTAATCCGAGAATGGTTAGAGGGCTGGATTACTACACCGGCACAACTTTTGAATTTGTTAGCGACAAACTCGGCGCGCAATCTGGAATTGGTGGTGGTGGTCGCTACGACGGTTTGATGGCTGAACTTGGCGGAAATGATTTATCTGGAATCGGTTTTGGACTGGGTGTTGATCGAATACTTCTAGCCTGCGAGGCTGAGGGTCTCTTTGATTCAACGGAGGTTAAGTCAGAACTAGAACTTTTCGTCATAGCTTTGAGTGCTGAGCAGAAGATTTATGTTTCAAATTTGGTTAACGACCTTCGCAATCAGGGCATCAACTGCGACATGGCTTATGGCGATCGGGCCCTGAAGGGTTCGATGAAGTCTGCTGACAAGAGTGGCGCTCGTTTTAGCGTTGTAATCGGGAGCGATGAAATTGATTCTGGAAATGTAGCCCTAAAGGATATGAAAACAGGTTCTATAAAAGAAGTTAGAATCTCAGCCTTAAGCGTTGAAGTTAATGCTAACTAAGAAAACTATCGGAGCCGAATAAAGATGATTAGAACGCATACCGCAGGGTCTCTACGTAAGAGTGATGTCGGAACAAAAGTAACTCTTGCTGGTTGGGTAGCTAGACGACGTGATCATGGTGGCGTCGCTTTCATCGATTTGCGTGACTCATCTGGTGCGGCACAAGTCGTTATTAATGACGAATCATTAGCGGGATCACTTCGTGCCGAGTGGTGTGTTCTCATCACGGGAACTGTGCGAATTCGTCCTGCTGGCAACGAAAATGCAAATATTCCCACTGGTGAAATTGAAGTAGTTTGTGAAGAGCTACAAGTATTGAGCGAAGCAGCGCCACTTCCTTTCCCGGTTGATAGCGGCGACTTAAATACCATTAGCGAGGAGATTCGACTCAAGTATCGTTATTTAGATCTACGACGCGAAGGTCCTTCTAAAAATCTGCGATTGCGCTCAAAGGTCACTTCAGTAATTCGTTCGGTTATGGATGACGAAGATTTCTTAGAAATTGAAACGCCATATTTGACCAGATCAACTCCAGAAGGCGCCCGCGATTTCTTGGTTCCAGTACGACTACAGCCAGGCAGTTGGTACGCACTTCCACAATCACCTCAATTATTCAAACAATTATTGATGGTTGCTGGAATGGAACGTTATTACCAAATTGCTCGCTGTTTCCGTGATGAAGATTTTCGCGCTGATCGTCAACCAGAGTTCACTCAGTTAGATATTGAAATGTCATTCGTTGATCAAGAGGACATATTGAAAGTCGCTGAAAAAATACTTGCTCGAGTATTTGAGAAAGTTGCGGACTTTAAGATTCAACTACCAATTCCGCGCATGACTTATTGGGAAGCGATGCGTCGCTTCGGTTCAGATAAGCCAGATTTGCGTTTTGCAAATGAATTAGTTGATTGCACAGAATTTTATTCCGATACGACTTTCAGAGTATTTCAGGCTGACTATGTTGGCGCTGTTGTTATGCCTGGTGGAGCTGATTCACCAAGACGCGAATTAGATGCTTGGCAAGAATGGGCAAAGGCGCGAGGCGCAAAGGGTCTGGCTTATATTCTTGTCGGAGCTGATGGAACACTTAGTGGTCCAGTCGCGAAAAATTTGTCAGAGAAAGAAGCTGCAGGAATTGCGAGCCACGTAAGTGCAAAACCAGGAGATGCTATTTTCTTCGCTGCCGGTGATCGAGTTTCTTCGCTCAATCTTCTTGGCGCTGTTCGCCTAGAGATTGGCAAGCGCTGCAATTTAATTGATGAGAAAGCCTGGAATTTCCTCTGGATTGTTGATGCTCCAATGTTCGAACAGGTTGATAGCGCGGATGTGAATAGTGGTTGGACTGCAGTTCACCATCCGTTCACGGGTCCGAAGCCAGAATTTGCCGAAACTTTCGACAAGAATCCTGGGGCTGCCCTGGCTTACGCTTATGACATAGTTCTAAATGGAAATGAAATTGGGGGTGGATCGATTCGTATTCACGACCGAAAGATGCAGGCCCGAGTTTTTGACACGATCGGACTTTCAAAAGAAGAGGCCGAAAGTAAATTTGGCTTTTTGCTTGAAGCATTTAATTATGGGCCACCTCCACATGGCGGAATCGCTCTGGGATTAGATCGTCTCTGTGCGTTATTAGCGGGCGCAGATTCAATTCGTGAAGTAATCGCATTTCCGAAAACAGCGAGTGGTGGAGATCCACTTACAGGTGCTCCAACTCCTATTACTGCTCCGCAACGTAAAGAAGCTGGCGTTGATTTCGTACCCGAGAAGAAAGCTCAGGAGTAATGCACTCGGTACCAAAGCGCTCAGTAATAGCGGCGTCTTTGGTATGCGCACTTCTGGCTCTAACTGGTTGTTCACAATCTCAAATTTATGCAGCAGATAAAGCAAGTGGAGTTTATGTCGCAATTCCAAATGGTTGGCATAAAATTTCGAGTGCTGCGCTAACAAAGGCGGAGTCGAAGTCAACTGCACCAGGCGCTGCAGATAGATTGGCTAACGTTGTTTGGCAAGAGGCATATAGCACCTCCCTGAAAACAAAAGCCCTTAATGCTCTGAGTTTGGATCCCACCGAAGGCGCTGTTGTTTATATTCGAGTGCGGGATTTGAATTACGACGATATGAATTCGATTTCGTACAATTCGTTAAGAGATTTAATCGTGCCTCTAACAACCTGGCTGGGAGATCCGGCCAAGGCAAATGAGAAATTTGTTCTGCATGACGATGTCGAGCGAGTCGAGAAAGTTGCGAGGGGAGTGCGGACAACCTTCACTTTCGGGGGTCCACTCGGAGTCACTCAAACCATTGATCAGACCTCTTTAGTTTCCGATGACCACACCCGAATTTATATTTTAATTGTCAGAGCGACAACAAAATACTTCAAGAAGCATGTTAAAGAACTTCAAGCCATTGGCGATTCATTTACAGTGAGAGGCAACAAATGAGCGAGCAAAGTCGGCCCCGGGATACTGATCGCAAAACCCGTATTCATCTAACTTTCTATGATCGCGTTAAATTCCTCTTGCTCTTCGGCGTAGTTTTCTTCGTTCTTGCTTGGGCCAGTATGGCCGATAATCCATTGCTCTCTTTTTCAGATGCGATTACCAGAACTGCACAGGTCAGAAGTTGGCTCTTAGTTCTTGTTGCAGTCGAAGTTCTTCGTCAGCTGCATTTCTTGTTATCAGAGCTCCTTGCTCCTTATCACGGAATTTGGTTGCGTTACTTCTCATTTGTAGATCGCATAATTCACAAGTTGAGCGACTGGAATCGCTACCGCCTTGGCCGAGTAATTAAGTGGCTGTTATTTGTAGCGCTCTTATCTGTAGTCCTTGGCGCAATTTACAAAGAGACACCAATTCGCGCACTGTTCTTTGCGCCAAAAGCTCTCTGGTCTGCGTTGCCAATGCTGGGTCAGCTGCTATTCGCGGTCTTCTTTGTCGTAATTCAATTTGCTGCAATCTTCTATTTCTTAAGTCGTGGTGGTGTTGATACCTATTTCCCTGACGACATTCGCACTCGGTTCTCTGATGTCTGGGGACAAGACCATGTTTTAAATCGCATTCGCGAAAATCTTCTCTTCCTAGAGTCGCCAGAGCTAATTGAAAAACATGGTGGTTATGTACCAGGTGGAATTTTGCTTTGGGGCCCTCCGGGTACTGGTAAAACTCTGATGGCTGAATCAATGGCTGGCGAGACTGGTAAACCTTTCGTTTTTGTTGATCCTGGCGCATTCACAAATATGTTTATGGGTGTTGGCGTATTGAAAGTTAAATCGCTATTCCGCAAACTACGTAAATTAGCCCTTCGTTATGGTGGGGTTGTTGTCTTCTTTGATGAAGCAGATTCACTTGGTAACCGTGGCATTAGTTCACCTGGCGCCTATAAAGCGACAATACCGAATACTGTTTTTGGAACGCCATGCAATGGCGGTAACTATTTATCTGAACCAGGAAAATCTTTAATAACTACTAACGCACTATCAAGCAATCAATTTGTAATGGGTGGTGCTGGAGGTGGCGGCGGTGGCGGCGGAATGGGAACACTGCAAGCGCTGCTAACTGAACTTTCTGGTTTGAAGAAGCCAAGAGGATTTTTGAATCGCGTTGTACGAAGAGCACTGGGAATGCGTCCAAAGAATCCGCCTAAGTATCGAATCCTTGTTGTAATGGCCACGAATATGCCAGAAGCCTTAGATGAAGCGCTGCTTCGTCCCGGTCGAATCGATCGCATGTATCGAGTTGGATATCCAAGCAAGGCCGGTCGTATCCGCACCTATGAAGGATATTTTGCCAAAGTTTCGCACTCACTTACTGCTGAGGAAATCGATAAGTTAGCAACAATCACGCCATATGCAACTGGTGCGATTATTAAAGACACAATTAACGAAGCGTTAATTATGGCTATTAGAAATGGTCGAACATCTATCACTTGGACTGATGTTATAAAGGCTAAGCAATTGAAAGATTTAGGTCCAGCTGAAGATGTCGAATACATTGAACGCGAACGTCACGCTGTTGCAGTACACGAAGCCTGTCACGGAGTTATGGCATACCTAGTTCGCCAACACATGGCCATTGATTTAGCCACAATCGAAAAGGGTTCCGATTACTTGGGAATGGTTGCGAGTATTCCGCCAGATGATCAATTCACTAGATGGCGCACAGAATATGAAGCAGATATTTTGGTATCAGTCGCTTCGCTTGCTGGCGAACGAATGTTCTTTGATGGCGATAACTCTTCTGGAGTCTCTGGCGATCTCGAAAGTGCGACAACTATTGCAAGTTTCATGGAAGGCCATTGGGGTATGGGTTCAACAATTTCTTCACATGCTTCGAATCGTCGTTATGAAGTTGGCGCACCTGGTGGCAACCGCGGTAAAGATGATGGAACAAAGGATCTGCGCATGGCACTTGGGGATCGAATTGAAAATAATTTGACTTCACTCCTTGCTAAAGCGGAAGAGATTCTTAAGGATAATAAGTTTAAAGTTCTGGCTCTGGCTCATGCGCTTGAAACATATAAAACTATTTCCGGTGATGATGTTATCGCCGTTATGAACGGTAGTTCTGGTCCATTGGTAGATGGTCGTCCCTACTTAGACCAAAACAATCTCGATGCCATCTGGAAATATCATCTTGCAGCCGTAACTGCCCATCAAAAGCATGAACGTCCAGAAGTCTCAATCCCAGTATTTGAGGCTTCTTAATAGCAGCATCGGGTAGGCTTTAGATATGGGTCCAGGCGGAATTTCAACGATAATTGCGGCGCTCTCACTTTTTGTGATTGCGGTGGCAGTTGGATATGCAGTCGTTCGTATCGGCAAATTGGTCGATCAAGCCGGAGCCGCCATCACCGATCTAACTAATGAAGTTACGCCATTACTTGAGGAAGTTACTCTTACGGTTGAGTTAATCAACGGCCCACTTCAGAGTATTAATAAGGTCACCAAGACCGTAGAGGGTCTAACAACAAAGATTTCAGATTCAACTGAGGGCTTCTTAGATAAAAATAAGATGGCTATGAATGCAGCTGGCGCGCTGCTCGCAGTTTCAAAACTTAAAAAGAAGAGCGATGCTAAGGTTAAAAAAACTAAGCGCAAAGTCGCTGACGAGGAGTTCGAGTAGTCGCGTGAATTCTGCAGAAATCAGATCGCGTTGGTTAAATTTTTTCGAATCCGGAAATAGCCAGGGCCTAAAACATACGGTTGTTCCATCGGCCTCACTTATCGCTGACGATCCAAATCTGCTCTTGGTGAATGCTGGAATGGTGCCATTCAAACCCTTCTTTCTCGGCGAAGTAACTCCGCCTTACGCACGAGCCACATCTGTTCAAAAGTGTGTTCGAACCCTTGATATCGATGAAGTTGGAAAGACCACGCGACATGCATCTTTCTTCCAAATGTGTGGAAATTTCTCCTTCGGTGATTACTTTAAAGAGGGCGCAATAGCACTTGCTTGGGAACTTTTAACTAAACCCATCGCACAAGGTGGGTACGGTTTTCCGGAAGAGAAACTCTGGGTTACCGTTTTTGAAAATGATGATGAAGCTGCAGATATTTGGCATAAGAAGATTGGGATTCCTAAAGATCGAATCCAACGTAGAGGAATGGCCGATAACTTCTGGTCGATGGGCGTTCCGGGACCGTGTGGACCTTGCTCTGAAATTTATTATGATCGCGGACCAGAATATGGTCGCGATGGTGGACCAATTGCTGATGAAGATAGATATCTAGAGGTTTGGAATTTAGTCTTCATGCAGAATGAACGCGGTGCTGGTTCAGGTAAAGATGACTTCCCAATATTGGGTGAACTTCCAGCGAAGAGTATTGATACTGGATTAGGTCTAGAACGAACAGCTGCTTTGTTGCAAGGTGTTGAAAATATTTATGAGATTGATACCACGATGCAGATATTAAATAAGGCATCTGAGTTAACTGGCGTTAAATATGGCGCAAACGAGAAGAGCGATGTTGCGCTACGCGTAATTGCGGATCACGCCCGTACTTCAATGATGTTAATTGGTGATGGAGTATTGCCTGGTAATGAAGGCCGGGGCTATGTATTGCGTCGAATGATGCGTCGAACTATTCGTAATATGCGAATTCTTGGCGCATCCGATCCAACATCTCGCGAATTAGTGAGCGCAGCAATTGGTGCAATGGGTCCACAGTATCCAGAGTTAATCGAAGGCAAGGAAAGAATTACAGCTGTAACGGTTAACGAAGAAGAATCTTTTTTAACAACTCTTAAGAGTGGAACGCAGATTTTCGATATTGCTGCTGGTAGCGTAAAAAAAGTTAGCGCGACTAAGTTGGATGGCGAAACAGTCTTCAAACTTCATGACACCTACGGATTCCCATTTGATTTAACACTTGAGATGGCCTCGGAGCAAGGACTCTCAGTCGATGAAGAGGGTTTCCGACGCTTGATGAAGGAGCAGAAAGATCGCGCGAAAGCAGATGCGCGCGCAAAGAAGACTGGTCACACTGATGTCAGCGAGTACCGCAAGATTTTGGATTCCAAAGGTGCAACTAAATTTACTGGTTACAGTGAGATGAGCAGTGAAGCAAAAATTTCAGCAATTATGGTTGACGGTAAGAGCGTAAATGAAGCTGATTTAAATAGTGATGTTGAAATTATTTTGGATAGAACGCCGTTCTATGCCGAAGGTGGGGGACAGCTTCCAGATGGCGGTCTGATTACGCTTTCGAATGGTGCGGTAGTTGAGATTGATGATGTTCAGACT
>Ga0194048_10000802_pt1 | contig 15377 bp, 12 predicted proteins | sample JunL225m_MetaG_FD_161685 | JGI IMG/M metagenome (GOLD analysis project Ga0194048, IMG submission 161685) | Anoxic zone freshwater microbial communities from boreal shield lake in IISD Experimental Lakes Area, Ontario, Canada - Jun2016-L222-5m | ecosystem: Environmental > Aquatic > Freshwater >...
AGGTAAACGCAAAAGAAGCAGCAATGGCTGCTGGCGTTCCAGTTCTAAAATCCTCTAGACAATCAGACGATGTTGAACTTTTGATTACCGATTCTAAAGAAATCGGCTTTCCACTATTTGTTAAAGCTGTTGCTGGCGGTGGCGGAAGAGGTATGCGTCGAGTTGCAAAGCTTGAAGAACTCTCTGGTGCAATTGGTGAGGCTATGCGCGAGGCGCAATCAGCTTTTGGCGATGCCAGAGTTTTCTTAGAGCAAGCGGTTCTTCGTCCAAGACATATCGAGGTCCAGATTCTTGCCGATAGTCAAGGCAACGTTGTTCACCTTTTTGAACGTGACTGTTCAGTGCAGCGCAGAAACCAAAAGGTTGTTGAAATTGCTCCTGCGCCAAACATTGATGAGACATTACGTCAAGCGCTATACAAAGATGCAGTTTCTTTTGCAAAAGAAATCGGTTATGTCAACGCTGGAACTGTTGAATTCCTAATTGACACTATTGGTGATAACGCTGGCAAGCATGTCTTCATCGAAATGAATCCTCGCATTCAAGTTGAGCACACCGTTACTGAAGAGATCACTGAGATTGATTTAGTTCAATCACAGATGAGAATTGCAGCAGGTGAGTCACTTGCAGAACTAGGGCTTACCCAAGACAAGATTGAGATGCATGGCTTTGCAATTCAATGTCGCATCACAACGGAAGACCCAAGCGCAGGTTTTAGGCCTGACACTGGCAAGATAACCACTTACCGTTCTCCTGGTGGAGCTGGAATCAGACTAGATGGTGGAACTGCTTCAACAGGAAGCGAAATCAGCCCACACTTTGATTCACTTTTGGTGAAACTAATTACTCGCGGTCGCGATTTGAAATCAGCAGTCAGTAGAGCCCAGCGTGCGCTTGCTGAGTTCCGCATTAGAGGAGTAGCTACTAACATCGCTTTCTTGCAGGGCGTGCTAGCTGATGCCAGCTTTGCTGAAGGGGATTTGAGCACAGCATTTATTGATGAGCGACCAGAATTACTTAGCGCTTACCCATCTCAAGACCGTGGCACCAAGATTCTGAACTGGCTAGCTGATGTGACAGTCAACCAGCCGTATGGCGCAAGAGGTAACTTAGTTTCTCCTGCGTTCAAATTACCAAAACTAGATATAACTGTTGCTGCTCCTAAAGGCTCTAGACAGGCTTTGCAAGAACTAGGCCCAGTAGCTTTCGCCAAAGCGTTGCGGGATCAAAAAGCAGTAGCAATAACTGACACAACATTCCGTGATGCTCATCAATCATTACTGGCAACAAGAGTTCGTTCAAGAGATTTAGTTCAGGTTGCGCCTTATCAAGCAAGAGTTTTGAGCAAGTTATTCTCTGTTGAGGCATGGGGCGGGGCAACCTACGATGTTGCACTTAGATTCCTCGGTGAAGACCCATGGGCAAGACTTGTAGCTCTTCGTGAAGCAATGCCAAACATTTGTATTCAAATGCTCTTGCGTGGTCAAAACACAGTTGGATACACGCCTTATCCAGTTGAGGTTACCGATGCATTCGTAGCTGAGGCTGCTTCTAGCGGTGTTGATATCTTTAGAATCTTTGATGCACTAAACGATGTCGATCAAATGATTCCAGCAATTAGCGCAGTACTAAAAACAAAGACTGCAGTTGCTGAAGTTGCTATTTGTTATACCGGCGACTTACTTGACCCAACTGAAGATCTATACACACTGGATTATTACCTTCAATTAGCTGGACAGATAGTTGCAGCTGGTGCGCACATCTTGGCCATTAAAGACATGGCAGGATTACTTCGTCCGCAAGCAGCGGCCAAATTAGTAACGGCTCTGCGCGAAAAGTTTGATCTGCCAGTTCACTTACATACTCACGACACTGCTGGTGGTCAACTAGCAACTCTAATGGCAGCTATAGATGCTGGTGTTGATGCAGTTGATGTTGCTTCAGCTCCTATGGCAGGAACTACTTCACAGCCATCAGCTTCAGCTCTTGTTGCAGCGCTTGAACACACCGATCGGGATTCAGGTATCACTCTCGAAGAGATGACAACTCTTGAACCATATTGGGAAGCTGTGAGAAATGTTTATGCTCCATTTGAATCAGGTTTGCGTGGACCAACTGGTCGTGTTTATAAGCATGAAATTCCAGGTGGTCAGCTCTCAAATCTAAGACAGCAAGCGATTGCGCTTGGCTTGGGTAACCAGTTTGAACGAGTTGAAGACATGTATGCAGCTGCCAACGAGATTCTAGGAAGACCACCTAAGGTAACTCCTTCTTCTAAGGTAGTTGGAGATTTGGCTTTGCATCTTGTTGCAGTAAATGCAGATCCTGCTGAATTTGCTAAGAACCCACAGAACTATGACATTCCTGATTCAGTAGTTGGCTTCATGGCTGGTGAACTAGGAGATCTGCCAGGTGGCTGGCCTGAACCTTTCCGAACCAAGGTGCTGCAAGGTAAGAACCCTAAGTTTGGGCTCACTCCCGTTTCAGACGCTGATTTAGAGAACTTGAGATCTCAAGATGAAAAGGTCAGACGCAGCACCCTAAACAGATTGCTCTTTGCTGGTCCAACAACTGAATTTGAGAAGACCAGAGCTACCTATGGAAACCTTGATCCGGTTGATACTTTGGACTACTTGTATGGTTTGGAACAAGGCCAGGAGCACGTAGTTGAAATTGCCAAAGGTGTTCGAATCTTTGTTGGCCTTGAAGCTATCGGCAGCCCTGACACTAAGGGCTTTAGGACCGTCATGGCAACCCTAAATGGACAGCTAAGGCCTATCAACGTGCGAGACCGCAAGATCGCCACAGCGGTGGTCTCAGCAGAGAAAGCCAATCTAGCTAACCCTGCTGAAGTGGCAGCCCCATTTGCTGGAGTGGTAACCCTCCAGGTTGTTGAAGGCACACCTGTTGAGCTAGGTCAGCCGGTAGCCACCATTGAAGCTATGAAGATGGAAGCCACGATAACGGCCAATACTTCAGGAATTGTAAGGCGTTTAGCCATATCCAAGACCCAATCTGTTGAGTCTGGGGACCTGATTCTCGTAGTCGAAGCGCAGTAGCGAATAGACTTACCAGAGCATAAAGGTATGGCTTAGCGATTATTCAAGCCTTAGAAACTGAAGGAACTACAAGTGGCAGACAAAGAAGAACGTGGATTTTCACGTCGTCGCGACAAGGAAGAGCAGGTCGGCTCAGAGCTGACCGATAGCGTCCTAGATGCTGGCACTGTTGATCTGACCCCGTCTACTTCTTCAATCAAAGTAGTTACCGAATCGACTTCAATTGTCTCTTCCGGTGGTGCCTCTGAAACTGACAGTTTGGCTAACTCGCAGACCGGTTACTCACGCAGAGATAGTTTGCGAGGCGATGCTTTTGATCAGCCAGAACCGGCAGCCATGCTTACCGCTGACCGTCTAATTGACGTTTCAGCTAAGAACCGTCCTGCTCCTGAAACCGGTTTTAGACGTTTCCTTTACTTCTTATCTCTAAAGTCAATCAACCTAGGCGATAACCTCCGAGTTCGTGAACGTAAAGCTACCGACGCAAGAATTAGCGCAGTGCTTGAAGGTGGCGCAAAGTTTGTTCCAGTGCTTACCCGTAAAGGTGGTGTTGGTAAGACAACTGTTACCACTTTGCTTGGGATGGCAATGGCTTTGGTTAGAGAAGATCGCGTTATTGCTATCGATGCCAACCCAGACCGTGGCACGCTTGCTGAGCGAGTTAGCAAGTCAACCAGATTCACCGTTCGCGATGTCGTAAACCGTGCTGCCGCAGTTGATGGCTTTAGTGATTTCTCAACAATGGTTTCCAGAGATGCAACTAGGTTGCACGTTTTAGCTTCAGACAGTGACCCAATGCTCTCAGAAGCATTTGATGAAGGTGATTACAACGTAGTGGCGGACATGGCTGCTCGTTATTACACAGTAATTTTGACGGACTGTGGAACTGGTATCGTGCACTCGGTTATGCGTCCAACCCTGCAACGAGCAAATGGTTTGGTAATTGTTTCAGGTGGATCTGTTGATGAGGCACGTCTTGCATCAGAGACTCTTACTTGGCTTGAAGCTAACGGTTATGGCGACCTTGTTCGACAATCAGTAGTAGCTCTTAACACCGCAACTCAGGGAACTAACCTCGTGAAGCTGGATGAAATTGAAGCGCACTTCAAATCTCGTGTCCGTGCCGTGGTGAAGATTCCGTATGACCCAGCCCTTGCAGCAGGATCTGTTATCAAATTTGATCAATTACACAAGAACACTAAAGAAGCAGCTAGAGAGCTCGCTGCACTTGTCATCGAAGGTTTGGCTAAGTCCAAGTACTAAATGGCTGTTCGTGAAATACGCCGTTACGGTGATCCAGTATTAAAAACTTCCTGCGAACCAGTAGTTGATTTCAACGACAAGATTGCCTTGATTGTTGCTGATCTTTTGGAGACAACTAAGCTACCTGGTCGAGCTGGGGTAGCGGCACCACAGATTGGAATCTCACTTCGTATCTTTAGCTATCACGTGAATTCAGTTGCTGGTTACCTAATCAATCCAGAAAAACTCGAACTCAGTGGCGAACCAGAGTTACTCGAAGAAGGTTGTCTTTCAGTTCCTGGCCTTTGGCATAAAACATCGCGCTATCCAAAGGCAACAGTTTCTGGTTATCAACTAGATGGTTCATACATCACTATCACTGGAGAGGGGCTGCTTGCCCAAGCATTGCAGCATGAGTATGACCATCTAGATGGACTGCTTTACTTAGACAGGTTATCTCCGGAAGAGCGCAAAGAAGCTATGAAGACACTGCGTCAAACTGATTGGTTTATGCGTTAGATCTTGTAATCACCGATGTTGTGACAGGTTGATTTAGCGCTATCTGCATAGATGTCATCGATTAGCTGTGAGTAATCATCGACAACTACCGAACGCTTAATCTTTAGCGACGGAGTCAGGTGACCGCTCTTTTCAGTTAGATCTTGAGGCAGTAAAGCAAACTTCCTAATTGACTCAGCAGTTGAGAAATGAGTATTTACCCCTTCGATAGCCTTTGAAACCTCAGCTAAGACCATTGGGTTGTTGATTGCCTGTTCAATGTTTAGTTTGTCTTTGATACCGCTGTTTTCAAGCCAAATAGGCAGCATTTCCTCATCAAGGGAAATAAGCACCGAAACGAAAGGCTTAGCATCGCCGATAACGACAGCTTGGCTGATTAGTGGGTTGGCACGAAGTGGATCTTCAAGCAGAGCCGGAGCAACGTTCTTACCACCAGCAGTAATAATCAATTCCTTTTTACGACCGGTGATAGCTAAGAAGCCATCTTCATCTAAAGCTCCGATGTCACCTGTTTTGAACCAGTCACCATCGAAGGTTGATTTAGTTGCTTGCACGTTATTCCAGTATCCCTTGAGAACATTTGTTCCACGAAGCCAGATCTCGCCATCATCGGCAATCATTACCCCACAGCCAGGTAGTGGGAAACCAACTTTGCCAATCTTTAGATTGTTTGGACGACCAATGGTCACCGGCGCAGTTGTCTCTGTCAACCCATAACCCTCAAGAACAATCAGGCCAATAGCGCGATAGAAGTGACCAAGTCTTGCTCCTAGTGGACCACCACCGCTGATTGCGTATTTCACTCGGCCACCCATAGCAGCGCGAAGTTTCTTATAAACCAGAGCATCAAATACTTTGTGCTTTAGGTTAAGTGAAAGGCTAGGACCTTTCTTGGTGTCCAGTGCCATTGACCAAGCAATTGCTGTTTCAGCAGCAGCATGGAAAATCTTTCCCTTACCGCCAGCTTCAGCACGTTGCTCTGCTGAGTTGTATACCTTCTCGAAGACTCGAGGAACGGCCAGTAGGAAAGTAGGGTGAAAACTCTGCATGGCAGAGGCAACATTCTTAGCATCAGGTTGGTGGCCAACCTGAACACCACCGGAGACACAAAGCACTGAAACAAATCTTGCGAATACGTGAGCCATAGGTAAGAACAAAACTGTTGACCCACCAGGGCAGACAACTTCTGGAAGAACTGCTTGAGCATTTCTAGAAAGATCCACGAAACCCTGGTGCAAAAGTTCACAACCTTTTGGTTGCCCTGTTGTTCCTGAGGTGTAAATAATTGTTGCTAGGTCTTGAAGGCCAGCAGATTGTCTTCGTGCTTCTAGCACTTCATCAGAAATCTTTGTTCCTAGATCAACTAGATCACTTAGGTCACTCTTATCAAATGTCCAAGTCTTTTTTACCAGCGGTAAAGATTTTTTGACCGTTTCGAAAAGGCTAAGGAGTTCTTCATTTTCGAATATTCCAGCTACCGCACCAGAGTCACCTAAGATCCATTCGATCTGAGTAGGAGCAGAACTTTCGTAAATAGGAACAGAAACAGCACCGGCAAACCAAAGTGCAAAATCACAGAGCGCCCATTCGTATCTGGTGTGGCTCATGATGCCAACGCGTTGACCAGGTTCAATACCAGCGGCAATGAATCCCTTTGCCAGTGCTTTAATTTCAGCTAAGTAATCGCTAGCAGTAACATCAACCCAGACACCTGGCTCAGTCTGTTTTGACATTAGAGGCAGCTTAAGGTCTTTATTAACCCTGTCGATAATCAAATCTGTAATGTTCGTTTTCGGGTCAGAGATAACTACTAAAGGGACTTCATTGGTCTTCAAAACAGCCTCCACACAGGTATGCACTCAAATGAAACTTTTGATAACTCTACCTGCCGCAAGGCCCATAATTCACCTAATACACCTAGTCGCTAGGCGGTTCAAGGCTATAAACTTACGAAGTTAGTCTTTGCAACCCACTTAGAAGGAAACCCATGAACACCGTCGGAATCGACATCGGAGGCACCAAAATCGCTGGTGCCTTAGTTAGCGATACTGGCGCTATTCTTCGGGAACTGAAAGTGCCAACCCCAGCCCATGATTCTGAGGCCCTTTTGCAAGCCGTAGTTGCCATGGTCACCGAACTTAGATCAGGGGTAGAAGTTGATTCTGTTTGTGTTGCTGCCGCTGGATTTATCGATGCAGAGCAATCAACAGTTGTTTATGCGCCTAACCTGAGCTGGCGCAATGAGCCACTCAAGGCAAAACTTGAGGAAAAACTAGGCTTACCGGTCTTTATTGAAAATGATGCCAATGCCGCTGGCTGGGCTGAATACCGTTTTGGTGCCGGTCGTGGCAACAAACACATGCTGATGTTGACTGTTGGAACAGGCGTTGGTGGGGCAATCGTTGCCAACGGGGAGCTCTTTAGAGGCGGATTTGGTATCGGGGCAGAGCTAGGTCACATGAGATTTATCGCTGATGGCAAACTTTGTGGTTGTGGCCAAAAAGGTTGTTTAGAGCAATATGGCTCAGGAACAGCGCTATTGAACTCAGCAAAAGAGTTGGTAGCCACAGGTGTAGCTTCAGCATCGAGACTGATCGAGCTAGCTGATGCAGCAGGCGAATTGACTGGAACTGAGGTCTATCAGGCTATTCAAGAAGGGGATGAGGCAGCTTTAGCTCTTCTTGCAGATCTTGGAACAAACTTGGGTATTGCAATTGCTACCTTGGTAGCTGTTTTGGACCCTGAGGTTGTAGTTATTGGTGGTGGGGTTAGTGCTGCTGGGGAACTATTACTAGGTCCAATCCGCAAGGCTTACCTAGAACACCTGCCGGCTAGAGGTTTTAGACCTGAATTGAAGTTAGTTGCGGCTGAATTGGTCAATGATGCTGGGGTAGTTGGAGCGGCAGACCTTGCCAGAGTGCACACTTCGGGCAGATAAACTTATTGTTCAACTAGTTTTAGCCACGATCGGAGGTGCACCATGTGGTATTTCCTGCTGAAAAACATTGTTCTTGGACCAGTTCTGAAAGTTTTGTTCAGACCTTGGGTTAGAGGATCAGAGAAGATCCCAACCGATGGTGCCGCAATCTTGGCGAGTAACCATCTTTCGTTTTCAGATTCAATCTTCCTTCCATTGATGCTTCGCCGTCCTGTGGTTTTTCTTGCTAAGAGCGAATACTTCACCGGAAAAGGCATCAAGGGAACGCTTAGCCGATGGTTTTTTAAAGGCACGGGTCAGTTACCTATCGACCGCAGTGGTGGTAAGGCTTCAGAAGCTGCCCTAAATACTGGTCTAGGTGTTTTAGGTCAAGGCCAACTGCTTGGTATTTACCCAGAAGGAACAAGAAGTCCTGATGGACGTTTGTTCCGCGGTAGAACTGGTATTGCTCGTATGGTTTTGGAAGCTAAAGTTCCAGTGTTTCCAGTTGCCATGATTGACACTGAAAAAGTTCAGCCAATTGGTAGAAGGCTTCCTCGTATTAGACGCATTGGTGTTGTGGTTGGGGAACCTTTAGATTTCTCCAGATTTACTGGAATGGAAGGGGACCGCTTAGTGCTTCGAGCGGTTACCGATGAAATATTGTATGAACTGATGAAGCTCAGCGGGCAGGAATACAACGACGTATACGCCTCAACTCTCAGAGATAAACGTCGCTAGAAAACCACCCAAGAAAAAGGAAACAAAAGAATTGGCTTCATACGAAACAGTAGTTAAAGCAGATCCAGCTGTTATTGCAGGTTTGGATAACTTTCGCAACCTTGTCGCAGCTCAGCAACCTACCTGGCCTGATGCTGATGCTTTAGAGCAGGTTCGTCAGACGCTTGCTAAATATCCACCACTGGTTTTTGCTGGTGAAGTAGATATTTTGAAAGACCGCATAGCTCAGGCTGCATCTGGTAAAGCTTTCTTACTTCAGGGTGGCGACTGCGCTGAAACTTTTGCTGATGCAACAGCGGATCGAATTAGAAGTAGAGTCAAGACTTTGTTGCAGATGGCAGTTGTGCTTACCTACGGTGCTTCCATGCCTGTTATCAAGATGGGTCGCATGGCTGGACAATTTGCGAAGCCTCGTTCATCGGATACTGAAACTCGTGAAGATATAACTCTCTCGGCATACCGTGGGGATGCAGTAAATGGATATGACTTCACAGCTGAATCAAGAACTCCAGATCCAAAGCGATTGCTGCAGGCATACAACACCTCTGCATCAACATTGAATCTCATTAGAGCATTCACCATGGGTGGCTTTGCTGACCTTCGTTCAGTTCATGAATGGAATAAAGGCTTTACCGATAACCCAGCTAACTCTCGCTATGAAGTTATGGCCAGAGAAATTGATAAAGCCATCAAGTTCATGGCTGCTTGCGGAGCAAACTTCAATGAACTAAGAACTACAGAGTTCTATACCAGTCACGAAGGTTTACTTTTCGACTACGAACGTCCGATGACTCGCATCGATTCAAGAACTGGAACACCTTATGACACCAGTGCGCACTTTATTTGGATCGGCGAGCGAACACGTCAGTTAGATGGTGCTCATGTTGATTTCTTATCTCGAGTTCGAAACCCACTTGGTGTGAAGCTTGGTCCAAGCACATCTGTTGATGATGTTATGGCGCTAATCGAAAAGCTTGACCCAAATAGAGAACCTGGTCGCCTTACTTTTATTACCCGTATGGGCACTGGCAAGATTCGCGAAGCACTGCCAAAGCTCGTATCAGCAGTGAAGGATTCTGGTGCGCAGCCGCTCTGGATAACAGACCCGATGCACGGTAATGGCATCACTACCAAAAACGGTTACAAGTCAAGAAGATTTGATGACGTGATGGATGAGGTTCGTGGTTTCTTTGAAGTGCACCGTGACCTAGGGACTTTCCCAGGTGGAGTGCACGTTGAACTTACCGGTGACGATGTTGCAGAGTGCCTAGGCGGCAGTGAACACATCGATGAAGCTACCTTGGAATCTAAATACGAATCACTTTGTGATCCAAGACTTAACCATTCACAGTCTTTGGAATTGGCCTTCTTGGTTGCTGAAGAGCTAGCTGCTAGATAATCTCTAACGAGATCTAATAGTTACGCTTTGACCAACACGTAATGTTGCGCCGACCTTCTCACTAACACCAGTGATGCGTTTGATTCCATAATCTTTCGTCAGCCACTTGGTGTCGATAATTACTTTCAAACCAAGCGACTGCAGTAATGACTTACCAGCCAAAATAGTTTCACCTTTGACCTGCGGCATCTTCACAGTCTCAGGTCCAAGGCTGACGATTAGTTTTATCGATGATCCCTTGCCTATTTCAGGCTCGTCTGGAACTACCGATATCACTTCACCTTTAGCGAAGTTATTTGAATACTGTGAATCAATCTTGCGAACATTTAGCCCTGCTGCAACAAGAGCAGCCTTGGCAACATCTTTTTGCAATCCAGCAACAACCGGAATAGCGCCTAGGGAAACATTCAGGTCAACACCATCGGCAACAGCTAGCTTGGTGCCATCCTGACCGGAATAGCGGTAAACAGTTCCAATCGGGTAATCCGAATTGAACCATTCGGACACTTTACCAACAGCTAATCTCGCTCCAACAATTTTTGCTGATGCAGTCACTAGATCTAATCCTTGGAGATCAGGCACCGAAACATACTCTTTACCCTTAGAAAGAAGAATCGTGATGCTGGTTCCTCGAGGAACGAGTATGCCTGCACCAGGTTCGGAACCGATCACCTGACCTTTGGTAAAAGTGCTGCTAAAAACTTCTCTAATGGTGATGTTGCTGGTTAGGGGAGTTAGCAAATTGCTTGCTTCGGTTTGGTTCTTATCGGAGATGCTAGGAATGGCTATTAGCGCTCCTGGCCCAACACCGTAATACCAACCACCAAAAGAACCGACACTAAGAGCTATCAGGCTCGCCACCAACCAGCGGGTTGCCAAAAGTTTTGAAGAAAACTTGGCGAAAGGTTTTGGCTTGTCGTTAGTGTCTAAATCTGATAAAAGCTCAGTGAAGCTCTCACTGGGGATTTCATCGCTGAGTAAAAGTGTTTGGGCTAGTTCCTCAGAATTGGCCTTTGCTTTACCGGAGAACTTTTCCAAATGCGCAAGGGCTATGTATGCGTTGTTTGGTCTATTTTCAACCAGTGGCTCTGTGCACCAAATCATTAGGTCATTCAGAGCCGGGTCAGCTTTAGGGTTCAATGTTTTAGCTGAAGGAACCCGTTCAGTTGTGTGCTGGAAAGCAATCTGCATGGCATCATCACCTGAAAAAGGCTGTTTACCGGTGAGCATTTCAAAAAGCAGGATTCCGAAACTGTAAACATCGCTTGCTGTGTCGGTCTTGCCACGCTTGATTACTTCAGGAGCGAGATAGGCAACTGTGCCAACTAGTGATCCGGTATCTGTATTGGCAGTTAGTTCTCTAGCTAAACCGAAATCGGTGACTTTGATTCTGCCATCATCAGCAAGCAGGATGTTCTCTGGTTTTAGATCTCTGTGAACAACACCATTCTGATGGGCTTGAGCCAAGGCCGAGAGAACAGCCCGACTAACCTGAATAATTTGTTCGGTTCTTAGAGCACCAAAATTCTTCAGTGCATCTCGAAGAGTGATGCCTTCAACTAATTCCAAAACTATAAAGGCATGTCCCTGGTCATCACCTTGGTCAAAAATGTTAACCAGGTTTGAGTGAGCAACCTTAGCGAGCAGTCTTGCTTCTCTAAAGAATTTGTCTCTAAAGACTGGATCATCTGAAAGGTGCGGATGAATAACTTTTATAGCAACTTGGCGATCAAGCCGAATGTCTATACCCAGATAAACAGTTGCCATTCCTCCGCGAGCAATCACTTCAGTGATTTGATAGCGGCCAGCTAAGGTAACGCCATCGAGATTAGACATGATTTTGTGCCTTAGCGTCTATTAGCCAAACCCATGCCGATGCTTCCCAGAGAGCTGCACCTGCTGCCAAGTCTTCAAAGCCAGCTTGCACTAACGCTTGCTTGACATTTAGTGTTTCTAAACCAAGCACTAGAGAGAGTTTGCTAATTAGTTCTTTGGCTGCAGCTAACACCCCAAACTCAGGAACTAAACCTGAGCGCTGCATCTCTAAGCAAAAAGCATTCACAATTAAATAATCGCTGGCATCTGTTTCTTTAGCAACTTGGAAATACTTCTGAGCCGTCCCAAAAGCAATAGGAGTTAGTTTTACTAATGCTGGACAGTTCAGTGGTCCATGTGAAATAGGAACAATGAGTTTCGCTCCTTCAAAAAGCATGGTGTTCCAACCAAGACCATTCGAAGTTAGTAGTGCTTGCGTGCTGACACCATGAAATGCAGCAATGCGGCTTGGTTGATCGCCAGTTTTTACAACATGGTAACCATGGACTAAACATTGGGAGGGGAATGGCCTAGCCAGCTTTACCGGCTTTTCTTCTAGGTCTTGAACTTTATCGCCAACAAGTTTCAGTTTTGTGCCGGGGAACAGGATAGAGGTATCGACAAGGTTATTTAGCTTTTGTAATACGGTAACTGAAATACCAAAACGAGCAGCCAAGGCAAAAATGCTTTCACCCAATGCCACTACGTGCTCAGTTGGTGGCTTTAGTTCAAGTTCTTCTTGGGCTGGAACAGGTATCAAAAGCTTTTGGCCTGGGAAAATCAAAGATATCTCACTTAGGCCATTGGCCTTAGTCAAAGCTTCAATAGACAAGCCATGCTGATCTGCGATTATTGCCAAATTTTGCCCTGGGGTAACCACGTGGAGAGCTGAAAGCTCTGCTGAAGACACACTTTGGTTAGCGCTCGTACCTGATTTGGGTAGGTCAGATTGGCCTAGTCGAATCGGGTTTTCAGGGCCAGTTGTCATTTTTCCGTTGCTGTTTGGACATAAATATCGTGCCATGTTGTTAGTTCAGATGGTATCAAGCCCAATGGTGTGGCAATCTTAAGGAGTGACTGAACCTATAGATCAAGTATCAAGTTGGCTTACCGTTCCAGAGGCGGGGGAATTGCTTGGCATTGTGCCAGGCAAAGTAAGACGCCTCATCGAAGAACACACCCTTATCGCGGTCAAACGCGAAGGTGTCCTAAAGATTCCCGCTGAATTAATCATTCAAGGTGAACCATTACACTCGCTTCGTGGAACTGTTCTAGTTCTCTTAGACTCAGGCTTCTCGCTCAAAGGCGCAATCGACTGGCTTTACAGTTTGGATGATTCCTTGAAGACGACACCGATAGCAGCACTCATCTCAGGCCGTAAGGCAGAGGTAAGAAGGATAGCTCAGTCGCTAGCGCTCTAAGCGTCTCGATTTATAACCTTTAGCGCTAAAGCTTTCAAAGCTGCTTTCGCGTTAGCGTCCAAGGTTGCAGCTTCAAGTGACTCAAGGCTTCGATCTGCCAACTCAGCAATCATTCGCTCAGTTTTATCTAGTGCACCTGACTCTTTGATTAGTTTCTGCATAAAAGCAATCTGCTGCGCATCGAGATCTCTGCTGGTCAATAATTCTTCAAAGCTTGATGCCATCGAAGGGGAGCGTTCAGCAAGAGATTCTTTGGTCAGTGCAACAAGCACTGTTCTTTTACCTTCACGAAGGTCATCACCAGCTGGCTTACCAGTGATGCTTGGATCTCCGAATACGCCAAGGATGTCATCACGAAGTTGGAACGCGATACCTAAGGGAATTCCGAATTGAGTAAACATTCCCAATGTTGATTGATCTGCTCCAGCAAATGCCGCACCGATACGAAGTGGTGCTTCAATGCTGTATTTAGCTGTTTTGTAGAGAATAACTTTTTCAGCTCTACCAACACCTTCATTAACTGGTCTTGATGGAGCAGCATTCTCTTCCAAGACATCCAGATATTGACCGGCCATAACTTCAACGCGCATCAAACTGAACTCATCACGACAGGCACGTTCAATTTCTCTTGTTGGTGAAAGTAGTAGTGCATTACCAAAAATCTCACTTGACCAACCAAGCATCAGATCACCAACTAAAACAGAACCAGCAACGCCAAAACGTTCTGGAGAGCCTGCCCATTGCTTGTGGTTGTGTAATGATTCAAATCTTTTGTGGATTGCAGGTGCACCGCGGCGAGTATCGGACTGGTCTAGTAGATCATCATGGACTAGAGCTGCAGCATGGAACATCTCTAGAGATGCTGCGATACCCGCAATTGCCTCTTCCGAAACATCGACTTCAGTTTCACTCTGGTGGTAGTTGGCATCAGTTAGTGAACTGCGCCAAGCCCAGTAGCAAAACAGGGCTCTAAATCGTTTCCCACCTTGCAACAGGCTCTGGGTGTAATCAACAACTGGCACTAAATCGGTCGAAATTGCCTCAAAGTCCGTCCTTTGCTTATCGCAAAAGAGATCTAGGTTCTCTTGAACCTGGGTCAGCAGATTTTCGGTTGATTTCACTGGAATAGCCTAACTTGACGTTAAGGATTAGCATTAAACCCTGACTACGGAGGATGTCTTGGGACTAAGCGAGAAAGAACAAAAAGTTCTAGATGAGCTAGAGCGCCAGCTAACCGGTGGCAAGCCTGAAAAGCCTAAAGCTGAGCAAAAGCCTGCAACCAGACAGAAATATGCTCGTTTACTAGTAGCGGGCTCTTTACTTGTAGTTATCGGACTAAGCGTTTTGGTATTCGCCACATCTGCCCACCTAGTTTGGTTGGGGGTTATCGCCTTCTTGCTGATGCTCGCTGGCCTTTATTTAGTTAGCCAAAATTGGTCTGGCAAGGCCTACCGCGCAGCAAAATCAAGCCCAAAACAGGATTCGGACCAGACTAATTTCTTCCAAAAACGTTGGGATGATCGCAACAACAGAAGCTAGTTTTAGCCAAAAACCTTAAGAATTTAGGACTTCAACCACCGGTTGAGGTCCTTTTTCCTTTAAAAACATGCCTTTTTCCTTAATTTCTAGGAATATCCCTCCACCAGATTGGCCCTTGCATTTATTGGTCAAGACACGCCAGAATAGTAGTTTGTTCCTCAAAATTAGGTATTTGTGGATGAAAGTGGTGTAATGTGGAGCGTAATAGCGAAGTCGCACTGAGGAAGGGAGCAGCCAATGTTCATAGGCACTAGCTACCCAAAACTCGACGACAAGTTCCGTCTGATCTTGCCAGCCAAATTCCGTGACCGTCTAGCCGGTGGGGTAGTGCTAACTAAAGGGCAAGAGAACTGTTTAGTTCTTCTGACAACTGCAGAATTCGAAGCCAGGGCCGAGTCTCTAGCCGGCACATCACCTTTAGGTTCCCGTGAACGTAGAGGACTTAATCGTCATTACTTCAACCTTGCTGAGCCACAAACACCTGATGGACAAGGCCGAATCCTTGTTGTCTCAGGTTTGCGCGAATGGGCTGAACTGGGTCGCGACCTTGTTGTCGTTGGTGTCGGAAAGCACATTGAAATTTGGAACCCAGAGAAGTACAAAGCCTTCATGGATTCAACTGCGGAAGAATTTGCAAACTTCAACGAGGGGGAGGTGACGCTCAACTAATTCCTAGATTTTGATCTCCAGCTATTTGGCTTGTGGCTTTCTTCCCCGATGCCAGA
>Ga0194048_10000804_pt1 | contig 15362 bp, 11 predicted proteins | sample JunL225m_MetaG_FD_161685 | JGI IMG/M metagenome (GOLD analysis project Ga0194048, IMG submission 161685) | Anoxic zone freshwater microbial communities from boreal shield lake in IISD Experimental Lakes Area, Ontario, Canada - Jun2016-L222-5m | ecosystem: Environmental > Aquatic > Freshwater >...
GGCGCCGCCCAGACGGCACGGGCGGCGCCGATCCGGAAAATCCCCATCCCCACGGCAAGTCCCCGGCGCTGAAGGACGGCGACGCGCTGGTGTTCGAATCCAGCGCCATCGCGCTCTATCTCACCGACAAGTTCACCCAGAACGGCATCGGCCCTGTGGTGGGCGACGCCAGGCGCGGCGCCTATGTTTCCTGGCTGGCCTATTACGCCGGCGTGATGGAGCCGGCCTGGATGAGCGCCTACATGAAATGGGATATCCCGCGCGGCACCGCCGGCTGGGTCAAGACCGACGAGGTCATGGTCTTCGTCAATGCCACGCTGGAAAAGGGCCCCTACATCCTGGGCGACAAGTTCAGCGCCGTGGACATCCTGATCGCCACCACCTTCAAGATGTTCATGGGCTCGACGCTACTGGACTCCACGCCGCTGCTGGAAGCCTATGTGAAGCGCGTCACCGATCGCCCGGCTTACGCCCGCGCCACGGCCCGCGAAAATGGCTGAGATCGTCAACCTGAACCGGGCCAGGAAAGCAAAGGCAAGGGCGGAAAAAGAAGAGTCCGCCGCGGCCAACCGCGCCCTGCACGGCACGCCCAAGGCGGTGCGGAACCTGGCGGAAGCGCGCAAGGACAAGGCCGACGGCACTTTGTCGGGCCTCAAGCTGGAAAACGAAGCCGACGATAATTAGGTGGGATTTCTGCCCCCTTCGTTCTAATATCGTTCTCATGCTTCACACACCCCGGTTGCCCGCATGAGCGGCTATGGCGACCGTTATTCCGACCCCTTGGATTCCGCGTTTGAAGAGCCAACTTCGACCGCGCCGGTCCCGCGCGAGCCGCCCTATCTCGCGGGCCTGAACACCGAACAGCGCGAAGCGGTGGAGGCGGTGGACGGCCCCGTTCTGGTGCTGGCCGGCGCCGGCACCGGCAAGACCCGCGTGCTGACTACCCGCCTCGCCCATATCCTGGCCACCCGCCGCGCCTGGCCGGGCCAGATCCTCTGCGTCACCTTCACCAACAAGGCGGCGCGCGAGATGAAGGAGCGCATCGGCGCCCTGATCGGCGGCATGGTCGAAGGCATGCAGTGGCTGGGCACCTTCCATTCCATCGGCGCCAAGATGCTGCGCCGTCATGCCGAGCTGGCAGGCCTGAAAAGCAATTTCACCATCCTGGACACCGACGACCAGCTTCGCCTGATGAAGCAGTTGATCGAGGCCGAAGGCGTGGACGAAAAGCGCTGGCCCGCCCGCACGCTCGCCAGCATGATCGATGGCTGGAAGAACCGCGGATTGCGCCCCGGCGATGTGTCGGAAGGCGAAGCCCAGGGCTACGCCTTCGGCAAGGGCAAGCTGCTCTATCACCAGTACCAGGAACGGCTGAAGGCGCTGAACGCCGCCGACTTCGGCGACCTGCTGCTCGAGACCCTGCACATCCTCAAGACCCAGCCCGACATATTGGCCGATTACCGCGACCGCTTCCGCTACATGCTGGTGGACGAATACCAGGACACCAACGTGGTCCAGTATCTGTGGCTGAACCTGCTGGCCAAGGGCTCGGGCAATGTCTGCGTGGTGGGCGATGACGACCAGTCCATCTATGGCTGGCGCGGCGCGGAAGTGGAAAACATCCTGCGCTTCGAGCGCGACTTTCCCGGCGCCAGTGTCATCAGGCTGGAACGCAATTACCGCAGCACGCCCGTGATCCTGGGCGCCGCCTCCGGCCTGATCGCCGCCAACAAGGGACGCCTTGGCAAGACGCTCTGGACCGAAGGCGAACAGGGCGAAAAAATCCGCGTCGCCGGCGTGTGGGACGCCGAGGAAGAAGCCCGCAACGTCGCCTCCGATGCCGAGGACCTGCATCGCCAGGGCAACGCCTTTGCCCAGATGGCGGTGCTGGTGCGCGCCTCCTTCCAGATGCGCGAGTTTGAAGATCGCTTTATCAGCCTGGGCCTGCCGTATCGCGTGATCGGTGGCCCGCGCTTCTATGAGCGCCAGGAAATTCGCGATGCCATGGCCTATCTGCGCCTGATCGCCCAGGGCGACGACGACCTGGCGTTCGAGCGCATCGTCAACAAGCCCAAGCGCGGCATCGGCGATGCCAGTGTCGCCAGCCTGCATTCTTACGCCCGCGCCCGGCAATTGCCGCTGCTGGCAGCGGCGCGCGAGATCGCCGATACCGACGAACTGCCGCCCAAGGCGCGCAAGGCGCTAGGCGAACTCTCCGCAAATTTCGCCCGCTGGAGCGATACCGCCAAGGTTCTGCCCCATACCGAGCTGGCCGAGATGGTGCTGGACGAATGCGGCTATACCGACATGCTGAAGGCCGACAAGTCGGCGGAAGCACCGGGCCGGCTGGACAATTTGAAGGAATTCGTCCGCTCGATGGAGGGTTTTGAATCCCTCGCCGCCTTTCTGGAGCATGTGTCGCTGGTGATGGAAATCGCCCAGGATGAATCGGGCGACCGCATCAACCTGATGACGTTGCACGCCGCAAAGGGGCTGGAGTTCGACACCGTCTTCCTGCCCGGCTGGGAAGAAGGCCTGTTCCCATCCCAGCGCACGATGGATGAAAACGGCCTGGCCGGATTGGAAGAAGAACGCCGCCTGGCCTATGTCGGGCTGACGCGCGCGCGCCGCCGCATCCGCATTTCCTTTGCCGCCAACCGCCGGGTGCATGGCAGCTGGCAAAGCGCGCTGCCGTCGCGCTTCATCAAGGAAATCCCCGAGGATCACGTCGACGCCACCGTCGATGAAGGGTTCTATGGCGGCTACACAGGCTTCCGCGACAACCAGAATGCCGCGGACTTCGGCAGCACCTATGATTCACCGGGCTGGAAACGCGCCCAGGCCAACCGCGCCGCGCAAGGATCGATGCGTACCCGCCCGCCGCTGATCGAGGCTCAAGCCTGGAGCGTCCAGACCTCCGACCCCAGTGCCTCGCAATATGCCCGCGACGACCGGGTGTTCCACCAGAAGTTCGGCTATGGCCGCGTGCGCTATGTCGAAGGCAACAAGCTGACGGTGGAATTCGACAAGGCCGGCGAGAAGCGGGTGATCGACCAGTTTGTCAGTCGCGCCTGATTTATGGCGCCGCCATCGGCATGTGCAACGTCACCATCGCCAGCTCGCCCTGCACATCGGCATACTGGTGCGGCGTGTTGGGCGGCACCATGATGTAGTCGCCCTTGGCGACCCTGCGTGACGTGCCGCCTGTGATGCCGGTGCCGCCCACATTGGCGCCATTGTCCTTCGGCTCTGTCAGCGTGCCACCCGTGATGAGCGTGCAGCCGCCGGCCACTACATAGATGAACTCGGCCTGGGCCTTGTGGATGCTGGCGCTGGGCGGGGCGCCGGGGATGCGATATTCGAGCGCCGCGGGATAGGGACCCACCGACACCAGCACCACGACATTGTTGCCCGGCTTCTTCTCGGCCCGCACCTTGGCCAGGGCGGCATCCACCTCGGCAGACCCCGCGAACAGCTTGGCCGGAGGGGGGGCTTTTTCCTGGGCCTGAACCGGGAGCGCAAACGCCAGCAAGGCAGCGACAAGTGCGTATTTCATGACGTCCTCCTCAGCGCCGGTTGACCGGCTTCCGCCGGCGCGGCATACCCCCCCGCGCCTTTAGGACGAGCCTATGCCCTCACCGCCCCTGTGGAAAGCCTCGGTCGCGCTCACCAAGACGCAGGCCGGCGACACCGCCGCCGCGCTGGAGCTGGACGGCAGCGCCCAGGCCGTGCTGATCGTCGAAGAACCCTTCGCCGACGGCGCGGTGGTCGAGGCGCTGTACACCGACGAACCCGATGCCGCCTACCTGTCGCGCATCACCGGCCTGGACATCACCGTCGCGTCCCTGCCCGACCAGGACTGGATCAGGCTCAGCCAGGAAGGCCTGCCGCCCGTGCGGGCCGGGCGCTTCTTCGTCTATGGCGCCCATGACGCCGGCACCGTGCCGCATGGCGTGATCCCCATGAAGATCGAGGCGGGCCTGGCCTTCGGCACCGGCCATCACGAAACCACGGCGCTGTGCCTGGCCGTGCTGAGCGACCTGGCCAACAAGCGCGCCTTCCGCAATGTGCTGGACCTTGGCTGCGGCACCGGCTTGCTCGCCATCGGCGCCGCCAAGCTGTGGAAGCGCAGCGTTCTGGCGTCCGATATCGATCCCGTCGCCGTGGACGTGACGCGCGACAATGCCCGCGCCAATGGCGTGGGTCCGCTGATCCGCGCCGTCACCGCCGACGGCCTGACCAATCCGATCTTGGCCAATGGCGCGCCCTATGACCTGCTCATCGCCAATATCCTGGCCGGGCCGCTGACCCAGTTGGCGCCATCCATCATCAAGGCGCTGGCTCCGGGCGCGATGCTGGTCCTGTCAGGCCTGCTGCGGAACCAGGAAGCGCTGGTCACCAGCTTCTATCGTGACCTGCGTTTCATCGGCCGCCGCCGCGCCGGGCCGTGGAGCGCGCTGGTGCTGGAGAAACCGCGAGGCTAAAGTCCTCGCATGGACAAGCCTTTTCAGACCTATGACGACACCTCAGATCCCGCGACCTGTGAGCCGCGCCTTGCCGCCTTGCGCGCCGAACTCGCCAAACGCGAGCTGGACGGTTTTGTGGTGCCGCACAGCGACCAGCATATGGGCGAGTATCTGCCCGCCTATGCCGAGCGGCTGGCCTGGCTGACCTCTTTCACCGGATCAGCCGGCGCCGCCGTGGTGCTGAAGGACAAGGCGGCGGTGTTCGTGGACGGCCGCTATACCCTGCAAGTCCGCAACCAGACCGACACCAGCCTGTTCGAGCCGCGCGACCTGGTCGTCGAAGGCCCGCAGGGCTGGATACCCGACAACCTGCCCAAGGGCGCCAAGCTGGGCTACGACCCCTGGCTGCACACACAGCATGGCGTGATGCATCTGAAAGCCGCCGTCGACAAGGCCGGCGGCAGGTTGGTGGCGGTGGACACCAATCCCATCGACGCGGTGTGGAGCGACCAGCCTGCCCCGCCCATCAGCCCCGCCAAACCGCATGCGCACAATCTGGCCGGCGAGCAGAGCGATGCCAAGCGCCTGCGCCTGGGCGACGGGTTGAAGAAAGCCGGCGCCGATGCCGCGATCATTACGTTGGCGGATTCGGTCTGCTGGCTGCTGAACATTCGCGGCAGCGACGTGCCGCACACGCCCTTCACGTTGGCCTTCGCCATCCTGCACGAGGATGGCGGCGCCGACCTGTTCCTGGACCCCGCCAAGCGCACGCCCGAACTGCTGGCGCATCTTGGAAACTCGGTACAGGTGCATGAACCCGGCGCCTTCGCCGCCGCGCTGGATGCGATGAAGGGCAAGAGCGTGCTGGTGGACCCGTCGACCGCCGCCGCCGCCATCTTCGACCGCCTGACCAGGGCGGGTGCGAAAATCCGCCAGGGGGCCGATCCCTGCCAGCTGCCCAAGGCCTGCAAGAACAGCCTCGAAATCGAAGGCATGCGCAAGGCCCATATCCGCGACGGCGCGGCACTGGCGCGTTACCTGGCCTGGTTCGAGACCAACGCTGCCGGCGGCACCCTGACCGAGATCGACGCCGCCGAGACTTTGGAAGGTTTCCGCCGCGCCACCGGCGTGCTCAGCGACGTGTCGTTCGACACGATTTCGGGCGCGGGCAGCAACGGCGCCATCGTGCATTACCGGGTGACGCGCTCCACCAACCGCACCATCAATCCGGGCGAGATGTTCCTGCTGGACAGCGGCGCGCAATATCCCGACGGCACCACCGACGTCACCCGCACCATCGTGGTGGGGCAGTCCACCGCCGAAATGCGCGACCGTTTCACCCGCGTGCTGAAAGGCCATATCGCCCTGGCCACCGCGCGCTTCCCCGACGGCACCATCGGCATGCAGCTTGATTCATTTGCCCGCCGCCCGCTGTGGGAAGCCGGGCTGGATTACGATCATGGCACCGGCCATGGCGTCGGCTCCTACCTGTCGGTGCATGAAGGCCCGCAGAACATCTCCAAGAAGCCGGTGATGCAGGCGCTGAAGCCCGGCATGGTCTGTTCCAACGAACCAGGCTTCTACAAGACCGGTGCCTTCGGCATCCGCATCGAGAACCTCGTCGTCGTCACCCAACCAGAAGACCTGGGCGGCGAACGCAAGATGATGGGCTTCGAAACCATCACCCTGGTGCCCATCGACCTCAATCTTGTGGAATCGTCATTGCTGACCGATGCAGAGCGCGGCTGGCTGAACCTCTATCACGCCCGCGTGCGCGACGTGATCGGACCCTTGGTGGGCGAAGACACCCACAAGTGGCTGGATAAAGCCACGCGCAGTATTTAAGCGCCGATCAGTTTCAACCAGGCATCTTCGTCCATCACCTGGACATTGTGCTTCTGCGCGTCCTTCAGCTTGGAGCCCGCGCCCGGACCCGCCACCACGATGTCGGTCTTGGCCGAAACCGAGCCTGAGACCTTCGCGCCCAGGCTTTCGGCCCGCGCCTTGGCTTCCTGGCGGGTCATCTTTTCCAAGGTGCCGGTGAACACCACCGTCTTGCCCGAAACGGGCGAGGATTTCGCCGGCGCCGCCATGTCGGTGACGGTCAGCCATTCCAGCAGCCGCCCCAGCGCCTTCACATTGTGCGGCTCGGTGAAGAAGTCATGGATGGCTTCGGCGACCACCCCGCCAATTCCTTCGATGTGCTGCAGTTCTTCCAGCGCATCGTCCCCGGTCATGCCCGCCAGAAAAGCCTCCAGGTTCAGGTAGCGCCGCGCCAGCAGCCGCGCGGTGGTTTCGCCGACATGGCGGATGCCCAGCGCGTTGATCAGCCGATCCAGCGGAATCGTGCGGCGGCGCTCGATCGCGGCCATCAGGTTTTCGACCTGTTTGCCCTCGCCTTCGTCCTTCTTCTTGGCCTTGGTCTTGACCGCATCCTTGCCTTCGGCAGAACGGCGCTCCTCGCTGAGGGCGGCGCGATGTTCGGCGAGCACCTTGGCGACCTTTTCAGGTTTCTGCGTCAGGGCGAAAATGTCGGCGGGCTCTTTCAGCAAACCCTTGTCATGGAACAGCTCGATCAGCGTGCCGCCCAGCCCTTCAATGTCGAACTGGTCGCGGCCAACAAAATATTTCAGCCGCTCCACTGTCTGGGCATCGCACACCAGCCCGCCAGTGCAGCGCCGGTCCACGTCCATCTTGCCGGTCTTTTCGTCCACTTCGCGCACGGCATGGCTGCCGCAAACCGGACACTTGTCGGGAAATTTGTAGGGCTTGGCGCCCTTGGGCCGCTTGTCCTCGATCACCCGCAGGATTTGCGGGATCACATCGCCGGCGCGCTGGATCACCACCGTGTCGCCGATGCGGGCGTCCAGCCGCCCGATCTCGTCTTCATTGTGCAAGGTGGCGTTCTGCACCACCACGCCGCCCACCGTGACAGGCTTCAGCCGCGCCACCGGCGCCAGCTTGCCCGTGCGGCCAACCTGGATCTCGATGTCTTCCAGCACAGTTTCGGCCTGTTCGGCGGGGAATTTGTGGGCGGTGGCCCAGCGCGGGCTGCGGCTGACAAAACCCAGCCGCTCCTGCAAATCCAGCCGGTCCACCTTGTAGACCACCCCGTCAATGTCATAGCCCAGCCGGGCGCGCTTGCTTTCAATGTCGCGATAGAATTTCAGAACGTCCTTCAGCGTCTCGCAGCGCCGCACCAGCGGATTGACGACAAAACCATAGCTTTCAAACCTTTCCAGCATGCCGCTCTGGGTCTTGGCCGGCATCTCGCTGATCTCGCCCCAGGTATAGGCAAAGAAATTCAGCGCGCGGGCAGCGGTAATGGAGGGATCGAGCTGGCGCACCGAACCGGCGGCCGAATTGCGCGGGTTGGCATAGACCGGCTTGCCGTCCTTTTCCTGCCGCTTGTTCAGCGCCTCGAACGCCTTGTGGGCCATATAGACCTCGCCGCGCACTTCCAGCACCGCCGGCGGATTGCCTTTCAATAGCAGCGGAATGTCGGAGATGGTGCGCAGGTTCGCGGTGATGTCCTCGCCTTCCTGGCCGTCGCCGCGGGTGGCGCCCTGCACCAGCACGCCGTTCTCATAGCGCAAGGATGCAGAGAGCCCGTCGATCTTGGGCTCGGCGGTGACGGTAATGTCTTCGTCTTCCTTCAGGCCCAGAAAGCGGCGGACCCGGCCGAGAAAATCGGCCACATCCTCGTCGCTGAACGCATTGTCCAGCGACAGCATGGGCACGCGGTGCGTGACCTTGGCGAATTTCTCCGACGCCTTCGCCCCGACGCGGTGGCTGGGGCTGTCGGCCCGCACCAAAAGCGGATAACGCGCTTCGATCTCGGCATTGCGCCGGCGCAGGGCATCATAGTGGGCATCGCTGATTTCCGGCGCGTCCGCACCATGATAGGCGCGGTCGTGGCGGGCGATCTCCTTCGCCAGCCGGTCGAGCTCCTTCTCGGCCTCGGCGGAGGTCAGCTTGTCGACGGCCTTGCTGCTCATGCCCGCTTGCGCGCTTTTTTGGCAGGCGTGGCGGCTTCCGCCATCAGCCGCTTGGCGGCGGCGCGGGCTTCGGCGGTGACATTGGCGCCCGACAGCATGCGGGCGATTTCTTCCAGCCGCTCATCGTCGTTCAGCAATTCGATCTTGGTCTTGTCCTTGGCGCGGGAAATGCGGAAATGCCGCGCCGCCCGGGCCGCCACCTGCGGCGAATGGGTGACCAGCAGGACCTGGGTGGTTTCGGCCAGGCGCTGCAGCCGCTCGCCCACCGCATCGGCCACCGCCCCGCCCACGCCGCGGTCCACTTCATCGAACACCATGGCAGCAGGGGACGAGACCTGCGACAGCGCCACTTTCAGCGCCAGCGAGAAGCGCGCCAGCTCACCGCCCGAAGCGATCTTGGTCAGGCTGCCAAAGGCCGCGCCTTCCACCGTGGCGACTTCGAAGGCGATTCTTTCAAGCCCCGTGGTCAGCCCTTTGTCGTCCTCCAGCTTTTCCAGCGCCACGCGGAACTTGGCATGGCCCAGTTTCAGAGGCGTCAGTTCGCCGGCAACGGCAGCTTCCAGCTTTTTGACGGCGCCTTCGCGCGACCTGGACAGTTTGCGCGCGGCCGTCAGATACGCCTCGCGGGTGGCCGCAACCGTGGCCTCCGCCTGTTTCATCTGGCCGCCGCCGGCGCTCAGCGCATCCTGCTTGGCCGCATAGTCGTCGCGCAGGGCCGGCAACTGATCCGGCGTCACGCCATATTTGCGCGCCAGCGCCCGCAGTGCGAACAGCCGTTCTTCCTTTTTCTCCAGCGCGCCGGTGTCGCTGTCCAGCCGGGACAGCAGCGAATCCAGTTCCCGCCGCGCGTCCTCGGCCAGGGCGTAAGCCTGTTCCAGCGCGGTCTCGGCCGGGGCAGCGATCTTGCGCGCCTCTTCGTTCATGCGCGAAAGTTTTTTAAGCGCCTGGGCGAGGCCCGTCTGTGCCCCGCGATCCCCCGACAGGGATTCCAGCGCCGAGGACACTTCCTCCACGATCCGCGCCGCATTCATCATCAGCGCCCGCTCACCGGCCAGGCTTTCTTCCTCGCCCGCCTGCGGATCGAAATCGGACAATTCGCTGGCGGCGGCGCGGACGAACTCGGCTTCGGCCTGGGCGCGGGCGGCCAGCGTCTTCAGCTCTTCCAGCGCGGTGCGGGCGGCCGACCATTCGGCGAACAGCGCCGCCACGGCCTGCGCATCGCCGTTCAAGCCGCCAAATCCGTCCAGCAACGCGCGATGGGTGGCAGTATCGAACAGGCCCCGGTCATCCTGCTGGCCGTGCACTTCCAGCAGCAGGCTGCCCAGGTCCTTCAGCAGGCCCACGCCCACCGCTTCGTCATTGATGAAAGCGCGGCTGCGGCCATCGGCGGCCAGGGTCCGGCGCAGCACGATCTCGCCGCCGGTTTCCATCGCCTGTTCGCGCAGCAGGCCAAAGGCGGGATGATTTTTCTCCGGCTCGAACACGGCGGTGGCCGAACCCTGGCTGGCACCGGCCCGCACGCTGGCGCGGCCACGGCCGCCGACCGCCAGGCCCAGACTGTCCAGAAGGATGGATTTGCCCGCGCCGGTTTCGCCCGTCAGCACGTTCAGGCCTGGCGCGAATTCCAGCGCCGCCTGCTCGATCAGCACGATGTCACGGATGGTCAGTGCCGCGAGCATTTTTTTCCGAATCGTTCAGAGGACCCGGCGGAAAGCCTTACTGATCCACGAGCCTTTGTCTTCACTGGGGCGCAAATTGCGGCCCTTGATGATGTTATAGGCGTTCTTGTACCAGCCGGAACCCGGATAATTCTTGCCTAGGACGGCGGCGGCGGTCTGCGCCTCGCTGTCCAGGCCCAGGCTGTAATAGGCCTCGCAGATGCGCTCCAGCGCCTCGGCGATCTGGGGCGTGGTCTGGTACTGGTCGATCACGGTGCGGAAGCGGTTGATGGCGCCGATGAAATCGCCGCGCGATAGGTAATAGCGGCCCACCGCCATTTCCTTGCCCGCCAGGTGATCGTTGGTCAGGTCGATCTTCAGTGTCGCGTCGCGGGCATATTCGGTGTCGGGAAAACGCTGCACCACGTCCTGCAACGCCACCAGCGCGCCTTCGGTGTTGGACTGGTCGCGGCCGATATCCACGATCTGCTCATACAGCGAAATCGCCTTGATATAGAAGGCATAGGCCACTTCGTTGCTGCCCGGATGCAGCGAAATATACTGGTCGGCGGTGGCGATGGCGCCGGTGTAATTGTTGGACTGGTAGGAGCAGAAGGCGCTGATCAGCATGGCGCGGCGCGCCCACACCGAATAGGGATGCTGGCGGTCCACTTCGTTGAAATGGGCGGCGCACAGGTCCCAGGCGCCGGCCCCGATCGCGCGCCAGCCATCGGCATAGATCTGCTCGACGCTGCGCTCGCGGTAATTGGCGGCGTCCTTATTGGCGTTGTTGGTTTCGTCGTCCTTGCCGCCAAAGATCGAGCAGCCGGCCAGCAGGGCCAGGGTGGCGCCCAGCAGGGCGGCACGCGCAAAAGTCTTCAACCGGGCAGGCATCATGTCTTGGTCCTTGGCGCGAAAACCACGTTAAATCAATAACTTAACATGGCCGTGGGGACGGGCACGCGCCGCTTTGGCCTTATATACCTTGGCCGTACCGATTCAGGAAAGTGTCCCTTTAGACAAGTTCCACCCGTTCATAATTGGACGGGTCGGCGAACAGCTTGCGCAGCAGGGCATTGTTGGTGGTGTGGCCGGACTTGCGGCCCTCGAAACGCGCGACCAGCGGGGCGCCGGCCAGCGCCATGTCGCCGATGGCGTCCAGGATCTTGTGGCGCACGAACTCGTCTGCGAAGCGCTGGCGGTCGCGGTTGATCACGCCCGTATCGTCCAGCGCCAATGTGTTCAGCAGGGACGCGCCCTTGGCCAGGTCCATCTTGTTCAGGGCCTCCAGCTCGCTGAGGAAACCAAAGGTGCGGGCCGGCGCGATCTCGGCGCGGAAACCGGCGCGGCTGAAGGCGAAGGCGTAATACTGCTCGCCGATCACCGGGAAACTGAGCTCATAGCTGTAGGACAGCGCATCGTCCGGCAGCAGCGAGGCCCTGGCGTCACCGCTTTCCACGCTCACGTCCTTCAGCACCTTCACCACCGTGCGCGCCTGCGGCTGTTCGGCCAGGCCGGCGCCTTCCAGCAGGTCCAGGTAGGACAGCGCATCGCCATCCAGGATGGGCGGCTCCGGCCCGTCCAGGCTGACCAGAAGATCATCGATCTCCAGGCCCGCCACTGCCGCCATCAGATGCTCGACCACACCCACCTTGGCGCTGCCCTGTCCGATCACCGTGCCCAGCCGGGTTTCACTCACCTGGTCGTAGCGGGCGGGGATATCGACACCCAAATCCGTGCGTCGAAAGACGACGCCGCTGCCCGATACGCCGGGCGACAGGATCATGGTCACCGGCACCCCGGCATGCAGGGCGGTGCCGGTCACGGTCAGGGCGTGCGCGATGGTGCGGCGGGGCGTCATGCCTGCACCTTATAAACAAAAAGGGCGGCCGTAAGGCCGCCCTTTTCGATTTCGCTGGAAACCAGCCTAGTTGGACTGGCGGCGCAAAAAGGCCGGGATTTCGAACTGCTCATCCCGCTTGTGATCGGGGAACAGGTCGTCGGCATTGCCGCGCGGCGCGTCCATGGGCTGCTGGGGCTGCGGCATGGTCTGCGCCGTGGCGCGCGGGCCCTGATTGGAAGCAGGCGCCATGCGCGGCTCCGGCTGCGGTTCGGCGCGCATGTCGGGCGCGGCCTTCTTGCGGCCAAAGAAGCCCCAGCCGCTCTTCTTCTCTTCCGAAGCACGCGGGGCCAGCGGCTGCTCGGTGACCGGGCGATAGGTCTCGGTGACCGGATACTTGGTCGCCAGCGACACAGGCTCAGTCGCCACTTCCGGGGCGTCATCGCCGCCCAGGATATAGTCCTCGGCCGGGCTCTTTTCCGCACCCATCTGGCTGGCCAGCGCGTCCATGGTGGCATGAACGGGATTGGCAGCGGGCTGGTAAGACGGCGTCGGCGCCGCCGAAACCGGCACAGGCTGGGCAACGCGGGCCGGCGATTTCAGGTTCAGGTGCGGATGCAGCGGACGCACCTTTTCGGGCAGCGGCATGCGCATCTGCTCGGCATCGATGCCGGTGGCGACCACCGACACGCGGATGCGGCCTTCCATGTCGTCCAGGATGGTGTTGCCGAAGATGATGTTGGCGTCCGGGTCCACTTCCGAACGGATGCGGTTGGCAGCCTGCTCAACTTCGAACAGCATCAGGTCCGGACCGCCGGTGATGTTGATCAGAACGCCCTTGGCGCCCTTCATGGTCACATCGTCCAGCAGCGGATTGGAGATCGCCATGTCGGCAGCCCTCTGGGCGCGGTCTTCGCCTTCGGCCTCGCCGGTGCCCATCATCGCCTTGCCCATCTCGGAGATCACCGACTTGATGTCGGCAAAGTCCAGGTTGATCAGGCCGGGCATCACGATCAGGTCGGTGACGCCGCGCACGCCGGCATGCAGCACTTCATCGGCCATGGCGAAGGCCTGGGCCATGGTGGTGCGCTCATTGGCGACGCGGAACAGGTTCTGGTTGGGAATGACGATCAGGGTGTGCACGAACTGCTGCAGTTCCTGGATGCCGCGTTCGGCCACGCGCATGCGCCGGTCGCCTTCCAGGCTGAAGGGCTTGGTCACGACACCAACGGTCAGGATGCCGGCTTCGCGCACCGCACGCGCGATGACCGGCGCCGCACCGGTGCCGGTGCCGCCGCCCATGCCGGCGGCGATGAACACCATGTGCGCGCCCGAAAGCTGCTCCATGATCTCGGTCATGGATTCCTCGGCGCCGGCCCGGCCAACTTCGGGCTGGGCGCCCGCGCCCAGGCCTTCGGTGGTGGAGACGCCAAGCTGGATGCGGCGCTGGGCCTTGGACTGGGCCAGGGCCTGGGCATCGGTGTTGGCGACCACAAAGTCGACGCCTTCAAGACCAGCCTCGATCATGTTGTTGACGGCATTGCCGCCGGCGCCGCCCACGCCCAGAACCGTGATGCGGGGACGCAGTTCTTTCGTCTCGGGTACTTTCAGGTTGATCGCCATATTAGATTCTCCTCATCATGTTGGTCGCTCCGGCTCTCGCCGACGCTTGTGAGATGCTTCGATCACCTTGCGGCACGCCAGAATTCCCAACTGATTCGCTGTTGTATTGTTGAATCATTAGAGCCACCTGCGGGTCAACCGGCCCAGCCAGCTTTCATTCTTCTCCTGGCGGTGCCCCAGGGCGATATCCGGATTCAAAAGTTCGGGCGGCATGGTCGCGCCGGCCATCAGCAGGCCGATGGCGGTGGCATAGTCCGGGCCCGCCGATGCGGCAGCCAGGCCCATGAAAGCCTGGGGCCGGCCGATGCGCACCTGCTTGTTCAGGATGCGCGCGGCCAGTTCGCGGGTTCCCGCCAGCTGGCAGGCGCCGCCGGTCAGGACAGCGCGGCGGCCCGCCGCCACGTCGAAGCCTGACGCGCGAAGGCGGGTCTGGACCTCGCCAAAGATCTCTTCCAGCCGGGCCTGGATGATGCGGGTGAGCATGGAGCGCGGCACCCGCAGGGCGGAATCGGCGCCATCCTCGCCCATCTGGGCGACAGAGATGACATCGGCTCCGCCGTCCATCTCGCCCATGGCCGCGCCATACAGGGTCTTGGTGCGCTCGGCCGCCGCCAGCGGCGCCGCCAGCATGCGGGCAATGTCGCTGGTGACGGCAAAGCCGCCGATCGGCACGACATCGGCATGCACCAGATGACCTTCCAGGAAGACGGCGATGGAGGTGGTGCCGCCGCCCATGTCGATCACGGTGGCGCCGATCTGCTTTTCATCCTCGGTCAGGGTGGAAAGGCCGCTGGCATAGGCGCCGAACTGGGTGCCGATGACATTGAGGTGGCAGCGTTCCACCGCCAGCTTGAGGTTCTGCAGGGGCGAAGGCTTCACCGCCACCGCATGCATGGCCACGCCGATGCGCTGACAGAACATGCCGGACGGATTCTTCACGCCCCGCGCTTCATCCACCACATAGGTGGTGGGCGCGCTCTGGATGATCTCATGGCCTTCCAGCTTGGCGCGGGCGCGGCCATCGGCCAGAAGCGCGCGCAGGTGGTTGTCCGACACCAGCGCGCCGTCCAGCGACATCACGGTGCGGCTGGTGACCGACACCGGCTGGCCGCAATTGACGCTGATCAGCACATTCTGGATGCGGGCATCGGCCATGTTCTCGGCGGCGGCGACGCAGTCGCGGATGGACTCCTCGGCCTGTTCCAGGCTGGTGATGGTGCCCGCTTTCAGCCCGGAGGATTCGCGCAAGGCACTGCCCAGCACCTTCAGGGAACCGGATTCGGCCTGGCCGATGACGCAGACGATCTTGGAGGTGCCAACATCCAGCGCCGACACAAGGCCAGTGCGATAGGCGGGAATTTCGTTGTTCACGCGCAAGCGGACCGTCTGGTTCATGTCTCTTTTCCTCGTTCCACGTCCTTCTTGTCGCCATTCTTGAGCAGGAAGAAGTAGTGGGTCGGCGAACGTAAATCGATCTGGGTAACATCGCGCTCCAGGATCGAACTGTCGATGATCAAATGCTCCAGCGCATCGAGTTGCTTCTGCCAGCCGGTTTCCGGCAGCTGCACGACAACCCCGTCATCCAGGATCAGGTTCCAGCGGCGCATGGAAACTCTGGCGTAAGCAGCAATGCGCGCGGCGATGGCGCGTTTGCCCTGCACCGCATCGACAAGATCGGCGGCGGCGGCGGGCGCGCCCGCGCCCACCAGCTTGGGCAGGCGGCGGAACTTTTCCACGTCATGGCTGATAATGGGCTTGCCGTTGCGTTCCACCACGG
>Ga0194048_10000805_pt1 | contig 15341 bp, 19 predicted proteins | sample JunL225m_MetaG_FD_161685 | JGI IMG/M metagenome (GOLD analysis project Ga0194048, IMG submission 161685) | Anoxic zone freshwater microbial communities from boreal shield lake in IISD Experimental Lakes Area, Ontario, Canada - Jun2016-L222-5m | ecosystem: Environmental > Aquatic > Freshwater >...
CTGCATACATGAAGCAGGATGCAAAGATGGATAAGAAAACACTTTCTGCAAAGAAAGATGATATGTCTGATCGTGCTCTTATGAAGAAAGTTATGGCTAAGAAAGCAAAGAAGAAGTAGTATGTGTGTCACATGTGGATGTAATCACATCAACTATGATCATCAAGACACTGCTCTTAAGCCAGGTCAAGCTCCTATCAAACCACCAAAGGCAAAGAAGAATAAATAATGGTAGCAAAGAAAGATCCACGTTTAGTACGTGCTGGTGTTTCTGGTTACAACAAACCAAAGCGAACACTTAATCATCCAACTAAGTCACACGTTGTTGTGGCTAAAGAAGGCGACAAGATTAAGACAATTCACTTTGGTCAGCAGGGTGTTGTTGGCTCTCCTAAAAAAGCAGGAGAGTCAGCAGCTTCCGCTGCACGTAGACGAGCATTCAAGGCACGTCACGCATCTAATATTTCAAAAGGCAAAATGTCCGCTGCGTACTGGGCAGATAAGGTGAAATGGTAATGGCTGTTGGAGAAGTTGGTCGTGGTTTAACGGCTGAGTTAAATCGTTTAGCAAATGGAGGAACATATCCTACACCTGATAAGTTTCTTGATGCTCAAGGTGCAGCAAACAAATGGGCTTCACTACCTATACATGCAACAGTCCATGCGTCACCTACCGCTACAACCACTGGTGTTTATGCTGCTGGTACAACTGGTGCTGATGGTGGTACTGGTGTTGGTGCAACGATTACTGCTTCCGCTAATGGCGCAGGTTATGTTGTTGATGGTCATACTATGGCTCTTGGTGAGCGTGTACTTTACCGTTTAAATACTGATGCAAAAACTAATGGGATCTATACCGTAACTAGTCTCGGCAGTGCATCTACCAAGTGGGTTCTTACTCGTTCAACAGACCATGACAATGGTACTTGGGCTGGTCAGGTTGGTAAAGGTGACTGGGTTACTGTAGACCAAGGTACTGTTAATGCTGGTAAAACTTTTTACATTAGCAATGTTGGTACTGGTATCAATGGTGACATTAAAATTGGTACAGATAATATTACCTATTCTGAAATCACTACACCTGCTGGTCCATATGATAAATATATTATTGGTGCATTAAATTATAAATTAGATCCATTAGCAGATCAGTCTCAATATGAAGATCTTAATGGTGTCTGCAATGAACTCGCAGGTACGTCCAGTCTTGAAGCTGGCGAAGCCTTACGTCGTATTCCTTAAAGGTAAAAATGTCTCTTACTAGTATTGCACCACAAAACGATAAGCCTTCTTTTCTTGCACGTATTGGTCACTATGGTGAAGAAGTTAGCAATTTTCTTTTTGCAACTGACTCAATCAAGAAACTTGTAACAGGTAAAGGTAACTGGGGAGACCTAGCAAATGTTGGTATTACTGCTGCTACCTTTTTTATCCCACCATTAAAACTATTTAAACTTGCACCAGAAGCAGTTAAAGCTGTAATGATTGAAGGCGAACGTATACTTTCTAATGAAGTTATTTCTGAAACTGCAAAACAAAAAGTAATTCAAACTATTAATAATTCTAAAGCATTTCTTGAAGCAACTCCAGAACAACGAATCTTAATGCATAATGAAGCTGTTACTCAAGAAGTTAAGCGTATGCAACTTCAAGGTGATACTGCTGGTATTGTTTCTGGTGAGTGGCAAACTCCTGGCATACGTCCACAAATGTCGGTTAATAAAGTTACACCTACTAGACCACGACCTACTCCTAAGAAAATTGCAGATCGTATTAAGTTAGATAAGAATCATCCCCTTGCTTTATACTTTGATGATGCAATGGGAAAGCATGTAGATAAATTACGTGCACAACTTTCATCTGGTTCAGCAAAGATTGAAGATCTTTCTCAAGACAATCAATACTTACTTGATGTATTTGCTCATTTTGATAATCCAAAAAATTCTTTAGGTAGTGAAGTTGTTTGGGTAAAAGCAAAAGATGCTACTGAAAATCAAATAAAGAAAGCTATTGAAACAAAAACTAGAAAAACTAAATCTGGTGTTGAAGAAGAATGGGTTAAAGTAAGTAAGAATAGATACAAACCGTACGAACCTGGTCGTAGTTTTGAAGTTATGGGTAATGGCAAAGCTAAACCTATTCCTGGATCTGAAGTTAGGGGCAATACTAGTGCTCCAACTGAACCAGAAGTTTCTGATGTCTTTGCAAGTATTGGAGATAAAGAAGGTGTTACTTCTTCAAGGGGAGATAACATGGGTCCAGGTGGAGACCGTGTTGATTTTATTCAAAACTATCTTGACAAAGTTGCTGAGTTTAAATCTTTATCTAAAGATTATAAAGTTGCACTTGAACAGCGAGCAGCTAAAAAAGATTTAACTAGTTCTGAAGTTCGTAGTTCCGAATCTCTTAACCCAATTAAAACTAAGAATATTTCAGAAGCTGAACGTGGTTCAGGATCAATGCTTAGTGAGTTAAAAGATCAATTAAATACTCTTGCAGATTACTTTACAGAAAATCATAAGTACTTTAATAAAGTATATAAAGAAGTTTATCCAAAAGGTTCAGAAATTTATGACATTGGAACTGCATCTGGCAAAGTTCTTACTAAAGAAGAGCGTCTACTTGCTAAACTCCATCCACGTAAAGCTAAGAATCCATCTAGTTTAACTGAAAAAAGAAATGCTAACAATCGCAAGCGTATAGATAAACAAGATGAAGCATTAGCTGCACAAGAAAATAAAGCACCACGAGATTTTGAAGAATCAAACTTTCAAGGTGGTACAAATCTTAAAGTTGATAGTGCTGTTGCTCCGCAACTTAATCCAAAGAAAACCAAGTTAGCTCCAAGTCAATCAGCACGTGCTGAAATGAGTGAGTTAAAAGCTGATTTAAAAAACTCTATGGACAATTTACACAAAGCTAAAACTGTTGAAGAAAAAAATAGACATGCAAAAGCAGTTGAGCAAGCACGTAAAGCAATTGAAGAAAGATCTAGAATACTTGGCTTTACTCCACCTACAGGTGCAGCTAAACAAGAACAAATAGATTTAGCAAATGAATTGTTTAAAGTGCAAGACCTTCGTATCACTACTAAACGTGTACCTTCTACTCCAAAAGGAACACCATCAACTCGCAATGCTGTTGATCGTGCAAGACATGTTGAAAATATTATTGCAAAAGAAAATAAAGATTTTGTTGAAGGTTCTCCAGATTATTTAACTCAGTTAAAAAATAAAAAAGAATTTAAAAATGATGATGGTACTTTAGACGTAGAGAAATATGAAAAACGTATGAAGGAATATCAAGATGAGATAGATAATCTTAAGAGAATGCAAGCTTCTGCTTGGGAAAAAACTAAAGATCTTTCTAAACAACTTAATGATGATGGCATTCGTGCATTTATGAATCGTGTTTCTAATAAAGAAATAGATCCAATCAATAGACAAGGTTTAATTAATCTTATTGAAGATCTTGCTGATCAAGCAAAGAATCTTGCTTTAAAGAAAAAGATTATTAACTATGCAAATAAATTAAAACTTCAAGAAGGTATGGCAAAGGGAGAAGCCAAAAAAGCTGGAATGAATACTCGCCTTGCTAAAGAAGATGCAGAACGTAAGGCTCGCATTGAAGCCAAGCAAGCTGCAAGTAAATTAGAAACAACACCTAAAGTAAAAACACCTAATGCTTCAGACATTACCGTACATTCTGGTGGTGCTAAAGGTGCTGATAGAGAATGGGCAATTGCTGCGGATAAAGCAGGTATAAGCACTAAAGCACATTCATTTGAAAACCATACAATATCTACTGATTGGAAAAATGCTCCAGTACTTGAAGAACGTGTTATTCATTCTCAAAAAGAAATTGAAGAAGTAACTTCTCTTGTTAATGAAGCAGGTAAACGACAAGGTAAATTTGCTAGTACCACAAAAGAAACTGGAAAGCTTGTTCATCGCAATGCATTCCAAGTAAAAGATTCAGAAGCAGTTCTTTGCATTACTTCTGGATTTAAGAAAATTGCTAATGGCGAGATGTCTGTTGCAGGAACAGGCACTCCTTGGGCAGCAGAAATGGCAAAGATACTTAAAAAACCATTGTTTAACTTTGATCAAACTAAGGGTGTTTGGTTTAAGTGGGATTATTCCACAAAAAATTGGAAAGAAATTTCTGGTATACCACCTAAGTTCAAATCATTTGCTGGCATTGGTTCACGCGAGTTAACTGAATCTGGTCGCAAAGCTATTGAAGAATATATGCAACAATTTATGAAGGGTAACTAATGGCTGTAACATTTAGTCAAATGGCTGAGGAAGTTAGTCGTAAGATGGCTGGCTTTACTTATCGTCAAGATAGACAGACACATCTAATAACTACAATTACATCTACTAGTCTTAGTATTACTGTACAGTCTGCTATTAATATTTCTAGTGGCATCATTCAGATTGATGATGAATTAATTTACATTGACTCTTATGATCGTAATACTGGTATACTTAGTGTACCCCCATATGGTCGTGGGTACAATGGTACTCCTGCTATAGCTCATACTGCTGGAGCAAAGGTAGTTATCTCTCCTACATATCCAATTGTGGATGTTAAAGAATCACTTAATGAAGTTATTGCTGGTTCTTTCCCAGCACTATACCAAGTTAAATCTACTACTTTTACTTACAGTCCTGCTAAAAGTACCTATGCTTTGCCTGTTGATGCTATTAACATCCTTCAGGTATCTTACCAGAGTGTAGGTCCATCTAAGGAATGGGTTCCAATCCGTGCGTATCGTATTGATAACATGGCTAACTCAACTGCATTCTCTGGTACAACAAATACTATTAGTCTTTACAGTGGTATAACTCCAGGTCGTACGGTACAAGTATGGTATGCAACTGAAGCTGAACTACTAGTTAATCCAACTGATGACTTTGCTACTATTACTGGACTTCCACAATCTTGCAAAGATGTAATTGTATATGGTGCTTGCTATAAACTGTCATCATTCATTGATGCTGGTCGTCTATCATATAGTTCTGCAGAATCTGATGCGCAATCTGCATCTACATTAAGTATTCGATCATTTGCTGCAGGTGCTAACGCATCTAAGTATTTGTATCAGATTTACAATCAACGTCTAATTGAGGAATCCCAAAAGTTAGATGATCTCTATCCAGTACGAATCCACTACACGAGGTAAATAATGTCAGCTCGCCAATATAGTTCAACCGTTGCCGTTAAGACTCTTGGTACCGCTATGGATGCAAGTGTTGCAACTATGGTACTTAATAATACAACGTCAGTACCATTAGCGTATCCATTTACAATGGTTATTGATCCTGACACAGCATATGAAGAAATTGTAACTGTCACTGCTGCCCCTACTGGTTACTCATATCCTGTAACTCGTGGAGAAGATGGTACAACTGCTACATCTCATTTAGCTGGTTCATCAGTTAAACATATGGTTACTGCTCGTGATCTTCAAGAAGCACAAACTCATATCTATGCATCTACTGGTGTTCATGGTATGGTTGCTCTTGATGGTGATATTGTTGGTACCGCAAAAACTCAAGAGTTAACAAACAAAACTCTTGGTAATACTAATAATATTAAAGCTGGATCTACACTAACTAATAATGGAACTATTAGTGGTGGTACTATTAACCCAACTACACTTCAACAAGGTGGAGTGCAAGCAGTAACTACTACTGGTACTCAAACATTAACAAATAAAACTTTAGGTGCAACCGTTACTGGTACTACTGCTGCAGTAGATGACAACACAACACTAGTTGCTACTACTGCATATGTAGTTGGTCAAGGTTATGCAAAAATTGCTTCACCTAGTTTAACTGGTACACCATTAGCACCAACTGCTGCTTTTGGAACTAATACAACACAGATTGCTACCACTGCGTTTGTTCAAGCAGCAACTACATTAAGTGTTATTGCTGCTAAAACTGCTGTATATACTGTAGCATCTGGTGATGAAGGTGATTTAATTGAACTTAATGGTACTTTTACTGTAAGTATTCCAACTGATGCTACATTTAACTTTACAATAGGTACACAAATTAACTTACTTAATATTAGTACTGGTGTTATTACTATTGCTGCAGTAACTCCTGGAACAACTACAGTTAGTGGTACTCCTGGATTAAAACTTCGTGCCCAATGGTCAATGGCAACATTAATTAAACGTGCAGCAAATGTTTGGGTAGTAGTAGGAGATTTAACAGCATAATGATAGTACCTGGAGTAACTGCATCAGGATATGTACAACCAACTCTTACTGTTGGTAGTGGAATATTATTTTCTGATGCAACATATTATTATTTAGCATATAAAACTACTGGTGTTGGTACTGCATTTACAGTTTCAGGAAATGCTATAGTTGGTAATTATTTAATGTTAGCAGGTGGTGGAGCAGGTGGACGTGGACTTGCCAGTACTTATGCAGGCGGTGGTGGTGGTGCAGGATCACTTCAATCTGCTGGTATTACATTGGGAATTGGAACATTTAACGTAACTGTAGGTGCAGGTGGTGTTGCCGCTGCAGCAGGTGTCAGTGGTGGCAATGGTGGAAATACTATTCTTAGTGGAACTGGTATAACTACTATTACTGCACTGGGTGGTGGTGGTGGTGGTTCTACCTCTACCACTGGTACAGCAGCAGGAGCAGGTCTTTCTATAGCTTTATACCAAACTGGTTCTGGTGGTGGAGGTGGTTCTACAACTAATACTGGTACTTTTACCATTAATGGTGGTTATGGTTACACTGGTGGAAATAATGGTGGCACAACTGTAACCCAAGCAACTGCTGCTAATCGTCATGGTGGTTCTGGCGGTGGAGTTTCTGCTGTTGGTGGTAATGCTACTACTAGCGCAGGTGGTTCTGCTGCTGGTACTGGTTCTGGAGCATATGGAGCTTACGTTACTGCATGTAGTTTAACAAAAACCATTCTTTCAGTTGGTGGTGGTGGTGGTGGAATAACGGCTGGTGGTGCTAGTAACAATTCACCAGGTACAACCACCGCTGCAGTAACTGCACCAGGTGCTAATAGTGGTAGTGGATCTGGTGGATCTGGTGGAGGTGCCACTATTGATGGTGGAACTGGAGTATTTATATTCCGCTACGCCAGAGCTGATGTTGGTGGATAAATATGGCAACTGTAACAGCTAATATAACGGCTATTACCAATCTTGGTACTACTCCTGCTACTGTTAAATATACTGCAGTTAATAACTTTACTGTTGGTCAAAATGTTATTGTAACTAGTGCTAGTACTTCTGCATTTAATATTGCAAGTCCCGGTATACGTATTGTTGATGCTACTGCTAATGACTTTACTGTACTTAGTTCTGCTACTGGTACGTCCTGCACTGCTTTAGCTACTGCAACTGTACCAACTAGTGCTGACATTTCAGATGCATTTGTATATGATTTATCTACAACCGAGTTAGTATCATCTACATATCCAACTGATATTGCATATGACATTAGTATTGGTGACAATAGTTTTCTTATATATAATACATCACAAGCTCCACATATACGTGAGACTGCACAGTATAAGAAGGATCAGTTTGATTCATCCACTAGTCCAGGCGAACAATCACTTCTTGGTTGGTGGTTAAGGTCTCAAACATCATGGCACTATGGTGCTGGTATTAGATACTTTGAACCAGGTGTAGAAAAGAATGTGGATTATAAATTTTATGATTCACGCGGTGTAGATATATGGACTATTGGTGAAGCTAGTATTCTTAAAGATACATTCATAGGCTACTCAGGATCTACCAATAATCTAGTTGGTACACCTGCAACTTACACATCTGGTCTTTATACATACAATTGTTTAGTTACTGGTTCTAATGATGGATCACTTAAAAGATTAAGACTAAACAATAACACTGAAGTTACTGGTGTATCTCCATATGAATTTAGTTATACAATTGCTAGTCATACTTCTGATCCATTTTATTCAATAACAACTGACGGTACTTACTACTATGCAATATGTGATAAAGCTGTTCATAAAGGATTGGTTGATGGTACTGGTTCAGATGTTATTACTAATATTCATAACGCTACTGGTACATCTAAAGCAACTATTAAATATGTAAAAGGTAAAGTATTAGCATCGTCAGATAATGTTCTTTACAATATTAATGCTAACCATACTTCTGCAAGTCACTCTGCTGCTAAAGATATCAGTGACACTGCTAGTGGTACTCCAGCTTCTTACTCTTATCTTACCCACCTTAATACTCAATGGTATTGGAATGACATTACTGATGGTTCAGTAAGTGTATATGCATCTGGGTATGCTAATGGAGTTAGTGAAGTATGGGCTATCTCTTATGACAAGACATTAGTTAATCTTGATATGGCTGGTGGTCAGATGGTAACTCGTCTACCATTTGGTGAAACTATTAATGCTATTAAATACTATCTTGGTTATCTTGTATTAGCTACATCTAAGGGTGTGCGCATTTGTCAGATTGATATTAATGGTAACGTAACTCTTGGTCCATTAACATATCAATCAGCATATGGTGTGAATGGTATTACTGAAAAAGATACATATGTTTATTGTTCAACATCTTTGGATAGTACTGTTACACAAACCAATGCAGCACTAATAAGAATTAATCTTGGTCAACCATTTGATGATGGTACATTTGCATACGCTAATGATCTTGAATATGTAGATACATTTGCGTCTAATGCAACTGATGTATTTCTTGTTGATGATAGATTGCTTATGTTGTATAACACATCTACCTACGGCAAGATTGCATTTGAACATACAACTCAACGCAGAGCTTCTGGTTATTTAGAAACTGGATATATTCGCTATGGTGTAACCGAACCAAAATACTTTAAGTACATCAATGTTGGTGCAGAATTTACTGCAGAAGATTCAATTGGTTTACAGACTATTGATAACTTGGGTAACGAGTATGACATCTTAAGTATTAATAGTGCTACTCAATCGCAAGATTTAGAAATGCATTATCCTACTGGTAGTCAAGAGATACTAGCATTTAGATTTATATTTGCTAATAACTCACCACTTACTAACACGCCTACCCTTAAGTCGTATCGTGTTAAATCTATTCCAGCAATGAAACGTCAACGTATGATTCAGTATCCATTATCTTGTTTTGATATTGAACAAGATAGATATAACTCACAGTTTGGTTATGTTGGTAGATCATATGATCTTTTACATAGTATTGAAGAACTTGAAGAAGTTGGAAACTTTGTAATTGTAAATGACTGGAGAACTAATGAAAGTTATACAGGATTAATTGAGACAATGCGCTTTGAGAATAGTGCATCGACAGATAAAATAAGTTCAGGATACGGTGGTATCTTGACCGTAACAATTAGGAAAGTAAAGTAATGAGTAAAAATACTAAGAAGTTTCTTTCTGCAATAGCAGAGCGAGCAATCAAAACTTTTATCCAAACTTTTGCAGCAGTTAGTGCTTCAGCAAATTTGTTTAATGGAGCATCAACAAAAGATTTAGTTGGTGTAGCTGGTTCAGCTGCAATGATATCTGTATTTACTAGCCTTGCTTCAGCAAAGTTTGGTTCACATGGACCTTCACTTGCTGGTGAAGTTGTAGTTAATGAAGAAGTAGCTGGTCATTAATGCGTCCAGTTGCTAAGAAGTTTAAAGTTACTCAGCCATATGGCAAGAAGTCTAAGTTATATTCAAGTGGTATGCACAAGGGTGTTGACTTTGGTTGTCCTGTAGGTACACCTGTTCATGCGATGAATGATGGTATAGTTACTTCATTTAACTGGGGCGGTGCGTTTGGACATCACATAATTATTGATCATATTAAGTTCCCTGATAGTCCAGGTTTATGGGCTGGTTACATGCACTTATCTGTAGTTAGTGTACGTCCAGGTCAGCACGTTAAACGTGGACAGGTCATTGGACTTTCGGGTCAGTCAGGTCATGTTACTGGTCCACATCTGCACGTTGAAGTACAAAATAATAAAGGACATTGGAATGCATTCAAGTCCGTTGACCCACAGAAATGGATTGATTGCTAATGCAGTACGTATCTTGGAAAGATGATAAGACTCCACAGGCTATACCTGCTAAGAAATGGACACTAGTAGTGTGCAATAAGTTATCTCTTATTACTCCAACTGCTGATGGACTAGGACACTTTGGTGTCTACTTAAATGTTAAAGACACTGGTGGATCTAAGCGTATCCTTGTTAGGTTCTCACGTGACCCTAAGAAGCTTGATGATTTCACTGGTCAACATGCCGTGGATTTAACTGTGGATAACATTGACTCTCACACTTGGTTCTTCCAAGCTAAGAAGGGTGTACCAATTGGTGTCATGGTTTATCACGATGGACCTAAGCCATTAATCTTGGGAACCCGTGAGTTTAAGGCAGCTATAGGATAGCAATTGCTGGCTCTCAGAGCCACGTAGAGCGACTGATCCCCTCCTGGGGTAGTAGGATACAGAACTTAGTACCTACCACCCTGAGAGGGGTTCTTTTTTATGTATTACTGTGGTAGTCCTCGTCTCGTACTGGTGGATTTCCACCTAGTATCTTGACCATCTTGTTGACTGCCCTGTTAGCTTCCATCATCACTGCTTTCTGTGACTTGTCAGCATCTATACGTTCCCTTAATTCGTGACCATCTATCTGTTCTCCGTAGAATAAATGAACTAAGGATTTCTCTCTATCATTTAATTTGTCAAAGGCTACCTTGACATCAGAACTAAATGCCATGAAGTCGCCTGACTCTGCTAGTGCTTTACTGGTACGACCCATGTTGCTTAGTGTGTTGTTGAACTTAGTCCAATCATCACTGAGAACTGCTGGGATCATAAGTTTAATAAACTGTTTGTTGTACCAGAAGTTATCTTCTGCACTGTAACCAGCTTTATGTGCTTTCTCTTTAATGCAATAATCTAGTGCAGAGTTACGTAATGATCTAGCAAATAGTTTATCTCTATCTTTTTGATCAGGTAATGCTAACCATTCCTCTATCTTGTTAGGATGTTCAGCAAACCATAACCATAACTGTTGTTCGATATCATCACGTTCAACCATTTGATACTTACGTTTAAATTCAGCACCAATTTGTTTGACCATAGCATGATACATTTCATAAACGATTCCATTAGAACTCATACGTCTTACCCTCGACTACAAAAGATCGTCCATTGATAGGTACAACAACAGGAGTTACATTACCTCTACGTATGTAGAGAATAGTAAATGCTTGTTGCCAGTTAGCACTACCAGTATTTAGATATGACGCTTGGCTAAGATCCATAAGGTGTCCGACTTCAACTCCGTAGAGACGACTGTGAATTTTGCCGTTGTAACCTTGGTGCTCATGTTGAACTCCCGCTCTATGTGTATGCCCACAGACAACCGAAGACCCAATCTTGCGAGCCAAAGCCAAAGCTGTCCCACCCGCTTGCCTTGAGATGTTGCCTTCATCTCCATGTGCCAGTACCCATCCTGGCGTAAACTCCCATAGTTTATCGTGATAGGTAATTTCGTTCTCGCTGTAATGTAAAAGCTTGGAGTATTCCAGTTCCCGCAAACTTGCCAACGCTGGGGCATATCTTTTAACATAGTTCTCAACTCTGTCTCCATGGTTACTCCTCATAGTATGGAAAGGTTTATCACCTAGTTTGTTTTTAAATTCTTTCATAATGGCAGCAGTACGATCTAGTCCTGCTTGCAAAGTTCCTTCGAACTCTCCAACCAATCCTTTGTTCCATCGTGATGGTTCAGGACTATCTGCTTCATCACCAACACAGTAGAGTTCATCTGGTTGGTAGTCACCGACAAAGTTTTGTACTGCACGTACAGCACGTGGATCATGGTATGGAATTTGCATATCGGGTAGCACTACAACTGTTTTCATATATACCTACTTAGTAGTATCCCACTTGCCATCAAGTACCAGTAAGGCAATGAGAGCATAGTTAAGGATGTCAATGAATGTATCTTCGATTGCTTCATTCTTTGGTTTCTTATTGTTAGATAACAGATTATTTAATCTTGCTACCTTGTCGTGCAGTCTTACACTTAGTCCATTCAAAGCACCGCCAGGTGCATCTGAAATATTACTTGATCCATAATCTTCATGCTTCTGTGCTAGTAACTTAATAGCTTTACGAGCGATAGTTGCAGCATTAAATTCTAGTAATGGTTCTATTTTAGAGTTGGTCTTTTTAATGTTAGAGTAAGCCCGTTCGCATACTTGACATCCACAACTAGTAAACCCATGTTTACTAACGTCTGGAAGATATGGTTTATTTCCTGTTCGCTGAAGTCCTGCATTGTAATCTTTCATCTTCCTTTCATGTTCTTCTAATTCGTATGCGTCACTTCTTTGGTATTGTTTATTTGTCATGCTGATATCTTTTCTGTGAAGTATCCAGATCCATTACGCAAGAACATTGAGTTAACATCCTCACCTTCTGGCATCTGCATAATGATAACACTATTAAATTCCTTACTTAAACTTTTTGCAAAATCAGAACCAGGCTGATCCCCATCAGCAAAAACATAGATAGTTTCAAAGTCTGCCAGTAACCTTCCGTAGTGCCGTTTCCAAGCATTAGCTCCAGGCACACCCACAGCAGGAATACGGCAAGAATAACTAAGAGTGATAGCATCTATTTCTCCTTCACATACAGCTATAAAATTCCCTGCAGTATGCAGAGCGTTTACATTGTATAATCTAGTAGAAGTTCCTGGCATACCCATGTACTTAGGTTCTTCTAATCCCATTGATCTGAATCTTACATCTACTACACCTGTTGGTGTCAAATAAGGAATAGCTAATCTATTTACAAATGCTTCTTGTCCAGCTAACGGATCAACGACGACTCCTAATCGAATCTCTTGAGCTGTCTCTAGACTTATTCCCCTTCGAGTTAAGTATTCTTCTGCCAAGGGAAGGTACTCCTCGTAATGATTGGTAGCTTTCTCCAGTAATACCTTCTGCGATCTTGATAGCTTCACCGTATTTAACTCCTTCATGTATTTTGATTACGTTGAATGCATTTCCTTTTACTCCACAACCATGACATACAAAGATGTTATCCGTAACCGATACACCTGCTGATGCATGGCTATCGTTATGGAACGGACATTTAATCTTTTGCCAACTGCCATAGTCTCTACGTATCCTGCCACCATAGTGCTCTATGATTGTAGAAATGGGTGGTACTTCTGTCATTTAATAAACTTACTTGTCTCTTCAAGAATAGCAACTGATGTAATAACTCCACTGTCAATCCAAGGCGCAAGCACAGTTGCTAATGTAAAAATTTCTTGCTTTGGCATAACTAATCTTAAAATATATTCTTCTTCTTCTCCACCATTAAATTCTAATTCAACACTCATTAGTATCCTGCTTCCTCTATTAGTTTAAACCATACCTGTACTGGCATAGTTGCGTACCATAACCCAACATCTTGAGTTCCTTTTTTCTTATGTATTACTACACCTGTGTCAGCTTTATCATTAATCATTTCGACTTCTAGTTCTTTTAACCATGCTGATAGTTCCATCTTGACACAGTTTTTTATTTCGAGTACAACTCCAGGCACACCTGCAATGTCACCTCGATCATTGACACCGTTAAGTGATCGTCGTTCAACATGCTTACGCCCTTTACTTAGTAGCCAGTTGACTACTGCTGTCTCTGCAGCCGTACCTTTTTGTTTACTTTTGCTCATGGCATTCACAACCACATTTCAATGTATAGTTAGCTATATTATTATTAAATTGTTCAGGGCATTTGTTATGTTGTTCTTCACTATCTTCTAAACACCAACCGAATTTAATCATCTTGTTTTCCATTTAATGTTACAATGGTTAAACATGGGTATTCGTATTGATAGTGTGAATAAAACGCATAACATTCTTCACAAGTATATTCTAAGTCAGAATTTATTGCTGGAATTTTTTTATGTAACTCACGCACACGTTCAATGGCTTTAGCCATGTCTGTTGGGCTTGCTATGTCTGATAGTTTGTGATTTTTTTCTTTACTATTTAATAGCCAGTAATTTATGTTCATCGCGCTTCTTCCATGTCTGCTATAAACATATACTCTGGATTAAACTGTAACCATACTGGTGTTTTGCCAGATTGATCCGCTCTACCATATCTATTCTTAACTGCAGCTACACCCAGTAACCCATTGCCACTCTGTCCAACGGTAAGGATTAGTGCAGGTAACTGTGCTACCTTGCCCTGTAAGGATGATCTTGGTTGACATGGGTCTCCGACATAACCTTCTTGTGTGTGATGTAACACTAGGATAGCGGCGTTGGTATCTCTTGCTAAGTACTTAAGTTCTTTAAGTGCTGATCTCATGTTACTGAATTCTTCTCCGCCGTCCATACTAATATCCATAAGGTTATCAATAACTATTAGGGCAGGTGCTTCTCCAAGTAACTCTTCAATCGCGGTAACCTCATCGTCGATATCACTAAGACTAGGGGCACTATCAAAACTCCAATAGATATGACTGGCAAGAGCAAGATTATTCCTAGAGTTAACTGGATCTTCCGATATGATTTTCTCTGCTTCACTTTGTGATACTCCTGTAATCATAGAATATAAACGCATAGCCATAGTGTGAGCATTGGTATCTGCTGATAGGTATAGTGTTGGTGCTTGCATACGTAACGCTAAAGCTAATGCAAGCGTTGACTTACCAGCACCTGGTGTACCAGCAATCATACTTACTTCTGCTCTACGCAATACGATTTGGTTGGTATCAAATGTCCTGAATACTGTAGGCATTGGCTCACCACCAATGTCAGGACGACCTACTGCTCTACTTAATGTTTTCATTTATCTCCAATAAATAATTGAGAGAGTAGTCCAGCTTCCCCACTAGACTACCCTCCCAAACTTATGTGATTAGAACGTAGCGTAATCTGAATCGCTTGGCTTTAGGTAAACAGCCTTGCACTGATCTGGTGTACCCTTTGCTGTTGGACACATGAAAGCTTTGTATGGTCCGTATGGTCCTACACCTTCACGCTTAGTCATACCACCGTGAATACAAGACCTGCTGGCTGTGCCTACTGCGACTCCCATTCCTGTTGGTGGTGCTACTGGTGCAAACACTGCTGTTGGTACTGCTGATGGGATTGGTGTCTCACTAACTACCGTACCACCTAACGCATTAACCACTGTATCGATTCCTGAGTTACTGGGTTGACTGGGTTGCACGTTAAGAAACAATTCTTCCATTGCAGCAATGCTGTTATTAACTCCATTACTAATAAGAGCGTTGATATTATTCTCAAACTCAGTAGCATCA
>Ga0194048_10000807_pt1 | contig 15330 bp, 11 predicted proteins | sample JunL225m_MetaG_FD_161685 | JGI IMG/M metagenome (GOLD analysis project Ga0194048, IMG submission 161685) | Anoxic zone freshwater microbial communities from boreal shield lake in IISD Experimental Lakes Area, Ontario, Canada - Jun2016-L222-5m | ecosystem: Environmental > Aquatic > Freshwater >...
GCGACGGTATCACCCGTGCCATCCGGGCCCATGCGCAGGTAGGCCGTGGCCGTGAGGGCATCGATCTTTGACGGGTCGAGCACGGCGGCGGCAACGGTGGTGCTCGTGACGGCGTTCAGCTCGTCGCCGGCCAGCTGCTCTTGGATGAATCGGTCCCAAGGCTTGTCGGCGTTGAGGGAACGAATCACGTAGTCGCGGTAATGCCAGGCGTAGGGGCGAACTGAATCGGCGTCGGCGTAGCCGTTGGTGTCGGCATAGCCTGCGACGTCGAGCCAGTGGCGCGCCCAGCGTTCACCGTAGGCGGTCGAAGCCAACAGTCGGTCGAGCAGTTTCGCATAGGCGTCCGGCGAGTTATCGGCGACGAACGCGGCGGTCTCGATCGGCGTGGGCGGGAGGCCGGTCAGGTCGATTGTCGCGCGGCGGATGAGGGTGGCGCGATCGGCTTCGGGAGCGAAGTCGAGTTGCTTGGCTTTGAGCTTCGCGCGGACGAACGCGTCGATGGGGCTGAGTTCAGGTGTGTCGGCGAAGCGTGGGATAGTCGGCTTCGTGACCGGCTGAAAGGACCAGAACTTTCGGTCGCTGGCGGAAATGAAGACGCCGGGCGGCAGGATGCCGGTCGGTTCCGTCTCGTTGATCTTGGCGCCGGCCTTGATCCATGCCTCGAGGAGCGCGACTTGGGGTTCGGGCATCTTCTTGCCCTTCTTGGGCATCTCGCCGGCGCGGATGAGCTTCAGCATCGCGCTCTGGTCGGGGTGGCCCGGCGTGAGTATAGCGTTACCGTCTTCCGTCTTCCCGTCCATGAATCGACGGAGGCGGAGGTCGACGCCGCCCTTCAGCTTTTCCTCTTCGCCGTGGCAGTGGGTGCAGTGCTCCTTGAGGATCGGGCGGATCTGCGTCTCGTAGTTCGGGCTCTCGACCGCGCGCAGTCCCGCCGAGCCGACGAGGAGCACGGCCAGCAGCAGGGAGCAGCGGGGGAGAAGGGTGGGCATGGATCCGAGGGGTCGGACGATGGTTTTCAGACAAGCCATCGTCTCTTAGGTTACAGTAATAAAACGGCGATTATCTGTCTTTTAGCGTAAGTCGTAGGCCGGCCTCAGCGGTCCAGCTTCTCGCCGCCGTGTTCCTTGATCCATTGACGGGAGAAATCCGCGCTGGGCATGCCCACGTCGAGCATGGTGTTGGCGAGGAAGATCATGTCGCTGATGCGGCCCTCCTTGAGCCACTTCAGGCCCAGGTCGCATTGATGCTTCATCAGTTCCACGGAGACGGGCTGCTTGTTCTGGAAATCCCAGAGGTAGAGGCCGAGGGCGATCCGGGCTTTCTTGGGGGCGATCTTTTCGAGCGCGAGGAGGTTGGCTTCCAGTTCGGGGATTTCCGTGGAATCCCAGGTCCAGAGCGTGAGGACATCGAACTCGCCAAGGAAGTCCGCGAGGGGAGGTTCGCATGACCGGTAGGGAATCGTTTTGTTCTTACGTTCCGGATTGATCTCGTGGGTGTAGAGCGTGACCCAGATGTCGAGAGGCCGGCCGTTCGTCTTGGTCTGCTCGCGCAGACGCCGGAGATCCGCGAGGGGCATGGCGGGTCGGCCGGTGTGGGCATCCGTCGCTTTCTTCCGCGGGATCGGTCGCACGAAGTCATCCATGAAGATGCCCCGGATGTTAGGGAACTGCTGCGCGAGCGAGAGGGTGGCGGGGAGTTCGCGCATTCCGCCTTCGCCGCCGCCGCCGACGACCGACCAGACCACGCGGTCGAGAGGCTGGAAGGACGTGGCATACTGCTGATAGCTGGTCTTCTTCCGGCCGGCCTCAGCTTCGGGCGATGCCGGTTGGCTGTTGCTGCGGATGAAGAGCAGGTTCGGCACGCCCAGCCAGAAAGCCCCTTCGGCGGGCGTCATGCGGGAGCCGCCGGGCGCGAAGTCGTCGATGTAATGCTTCACGTTGCCGTTCGGGGAGGCGGGGCTCTTCTTGTTGTTGCCGCCTTCGACGACGGTGAAGATCCAGAGCCGGTCGCGCACGGTTTCGGATGCCGTCGAGGGCGTCTGCGCGAGCATCGCCAGCGGCGTAAGCAGCAAGGCGAGCAGGAGGGGCAGGGTGTTCATGGCTTCTCTTTTCCTTTATCGGTCAAGTTTCTCGCTGCCGTGTTCCTTGATCCACTTTCTCATCCAGGGGGCTGAGGGCGAACCGATGTCGAGGTGGGTGTTGCCTAGGATGACGAGGTCGCAGACTCGGCCTTCCTTGAGCCACTTGAGGCCTTGGGAGCACTGGAGCTCCATCAGGTCGAGTGGCACCGGTTTTCCGAAGCGATACGCGGGGTCGGCCTGCTTCTTTTCATCGATACCGGTGTAGTCCCAGAGGTAGATGCCCAGCGCGACCTTGGTTTCCTTGGGCTTCGCGGCCTCGATGCGGGCGAGGTTCTTCTCCAGGTCTTTCAGGTCGGCGCACCTCCAGCCACGCCTGCGAGTTGGCCGATTCCACCGCCACGCGCAGCGCCGTTGGCTTCGCCGGATAAGGCCGCTTCACGAGCAGCCGATGCCATTGACCATCGCAAATGAGGTCCGGCGTCGTGACCAACGGAGTCGAGATGCTCTTGCCCGCCGCATCCGCCGAAGTCAGCGTGAGCACCTCCGTGTAAGGCCGCTGCACCGCCAGCCACCACGCGCGATATTCGAGAACGATGAACTGCTCCGGCACCAGATCTCCCTCCGTCCAAGGCCGCTCCCACCGCATCAACTTCGACTGCGCCATCTCCCCCGAGAGTGAGAACCGCAGCCCCTCTTCTTTGCGGGCATCAAACGCTGCGGGCCTTCGCGCCTCTGGCACAGTGGTGGTGAGCTGCTTCCAGGTTGGGGCATCCCAGGTTGGGGCATCGGACAGTGCTGGAAGCTCTGCGGCGTGCAGTGCGGCCAGTGGAATGAGCAGCAGGGCGGTGAGTGTCATGGGGTTGGTGCGCTATCGTTTCAAGGGTGCGAGAAGCCGGTCGCGATTCGCGGGGTCGCGGGTGAAGGCGGCCATGAGGAAATTCCAGCTCTCCGGAAGATAGCCTTCGTAGCCGAGGGGCCTCCCGTCTTGTGCGAAGTGCTCGGCACCCGCGCCTCCGATGCCGCCCTGAAAAAGGCCAGCCTCGGCGGTAGGCAGCATGGCGTTGAAGATGCGGTCGGCTTCCTCATTCAATCCGGCGACCTGAAGGCCCAGCAGGTAAGGCCACGTCAGCGCCGGATGAACCGAGCCGTTGCAATAGCGTTGGCCAAACTGGCCGGCCTCTTCCTCGGTCTTGTAATGTCCGCCCGGCTTCCACCATGGCCCGGCGTTTTTGCCATCGAGTGTGATTTCCGGTCCGATCATGTCGCTGATGCGTGCGGGAAGCAGATTGGCGGGCACACCGAGATGCCAGTTCTTGAAGCCGATCTCGTGCGACTTGCGCATCACGCGCTCCATGATTTCACGACCCTGTTCCGGCGGCACGATGCCGTAGGCCACGGCCATCCCGTTGACAAAGGTGTGGCAGTAATCATGGACTTCACCGTCGGCGCTGATCCAGCTCACAAACCAGCCGTTCTTCTTGCTCAGGAATTTCTTGACATAGGCGACGCGCAGCTTTTCGGCGAGGCTGCGATAATACGCCGCTCCGTCGGGCTGGCCGACGGCATCCAACATCTCGGCAAGGTATTTCCACGCCGCGAAGGCGTAGGCGTTCACATAAGCGTTTTTGCCGCCGAAGTTGATAAACTCACCCCAAAAATCGGACCGATCCGGCTGGCGCAGCGTCCACGCATTGCCGCTCTTCGGGCTCTCCAGCAGGCCGTCCTGATCCTCATCGTGGCGAGCGAGGTAGGAGGCGATGCGGTGAAGTTTGGTGATGTTTTCTTTGAGCCACGCCTCATCGTGCGTGAGTGACCAGTAATGCCAGGCTGCGATGATCAAAGCCGGTTGCTGGAATAAATTGAGATCCTCCCCGCGGTCGAAGTAGGCGTTGATGTGCCCGTCGCGATACAGTTGCGAGCCATTCGTCAGCCAGTAGTTCAGCGAGTGGCGCAGCACGGGGGCGACGCTCACGTCTTTCACCGGCTCATTCCAGAATAGCATCGGCTCCGAGTAGAAGAACAGCGAGCAACTGGCCGGATCGGACAAGCCGTTATTGGCGAGCACGCTGGTGCGCTGCGGCCCGGCCCAGGTGGCGCAGGGCTGCCAGTGGTTGAGATAGGAGCGCCTCATGCGCTTCCATAGGGCGGTGTCCACTCCTGCTGGCGCACTGAGGTCGGAAGGACGGAAGCGCAGCGTCACCGTTTTGCCATCCGTGAGCGTGCCCGCCGCGTGCAGGACCAGCGTGAGGCTGCGGGGCTTCACCTGACGTTCAGCCTGACGGCGGAGTATCTCGACTGCGGCCTCGCCTCGTCGCTCCGGCGGGACGACGACTCCAGTCGCGGCACTGCCAGCACGCACTCCTTCCAAGGTGGAATTGACCGGGATGTCTCCTTCTACCGCCAGGCTTAGGTGCCCAAAGTCCGGCGCGACGAGCAACCACGGTCCCACCCCGCCTTTTTGTGCGTTCAGGTCGTGGGGAAGAATCGTTGTCGGCGTAATCACAGGATTCAGCGGCACTTTGAAACGCGCATTCGCAATCGCGCCACCGCTGACCGCCAGCCGCCACACCAAATCGTCTCCTTCCTGCTGCACCGTCCACTTCACCGTGCCTTTGCCATTCGCGGTTGGGCAGGTGGCGGTCCATCCCTCTTTCTCGATCCCCCAGGTGACCACGGGCTTGTCCATGCCATCCCAAGTGATCTGCACGGGCGACATCAGCAGATTCACGCCCTGGCGGCCCGTGCCTTCGGAGTCCAGACCGAGATGATTGATGCCCGATTCAACATTCGCCCCGAGCACCCAGCGCGATCGGGAATCCGCGAAAGCGGCGGAACTGCCAGCCGGAATAGTTTTGGGCGGCGCATCGGCGGCCTGGAGTCCGGCCAGCGGAGCGAGGAGAAGGGCGGTGAGGAGGATATGTGTTTTCATGGTGAGGGTGGGTTCAGTTCACAAACAGGAACTCGTTGCTGTTGATGAGCACGCGGCAGAGCGCGGCGAGGCCGTTCTTCTGCGCATACGCGGTGAAGTCGCGGAGCTCATCCGCCGTCGGTTTGCGCAACAGGATGCGGCGGATAGCTTCGGCGGGCGTGGTGATTTCTTTGGCCAGCTCGCTGCTGAAGTGCAGGACGAAGCTGTTGTTGTAGAGCGCGAGGGATTGCAGCGAGGAAGCGGAGAAACTGCGGCTCGGAGCGAGCAGTCCGAGGTCGGGAAAGTCGAGCGTGTCCATGAAAGGGTCGGGCACGCCGCGCCAGACGAAGCGGTAGATGCTGCGGCGATGTTTCGGCAGAGAGGACCAGTCGTAAGCGGCGTAGTCGAGCGTGGGCGTGAGCTGCACGGGCGGGCCGGTGATGAATTGGCGTTCGCTGGGGCCACCGACGGTGAGGTCGAGTTTGTCCGCGGCGGCGAGGGTGAAGTCGCGGCTGAAATCAATCGCCGAAGGGTTCGCCAGCTCGATGCCTGCGTTGACCTTTTCGATCACCACGGCGCTGCCGAAGCGTCCCGGCGCAAACACAGGCGCGAGCTTGGGATCCACCGGGCGGCCATCGTGTTGACCGGTGGCGTCCTTCAGGTCGTCATCGAAGCGGAAATGCGCGACGAGGTCCGCGTGGGCTGGGGAAAATGAGCCGAGCAGCAGGGCGGTGAGGAGTGCGGGTGTGTGTTTCATCGTTGGCGTGATCATCGTGAGTCCTTGGCGAGCAATTTCTGCAAGGCCTCGGCAAACCGGAGGCCAAGCCCTTGCTGTCCAGCGGTGTCGTAGTGGACCTGATCCTTGGCTTTGGTCAGGCCGTCGGTGCTGATGCAAAGGGTGAGCGGGTCTTTGGCCGGAAAGGCACGCTGAGTGGCCCGGACTTCATCCACAAAGGGAAAGGGCGAGACGGGGGTGACTTTGGCGGGATTGATCTCCGCAATGACGGCCTTCATCTGCGGCGCATCGAGATCGCGACGGAGCGAGGCGATGAGGTTCGTGAGGTGCTGCTCGTAGTCTTTCGCCAGCTCAGGCACACGGGCATCGGACTCGCCCTGCATCCAGAGGAGGGCAGCGGGTTTGACGCCACCGTCGGGAAAAGCCTTCTTCCATGCCGCGATGAGCTGCGCGTAGGCATGTCCCACGCGTTGATCGTGGCTGAGCTTCAAGCGGTCGATGCGTGCCTGATCCAGCTCCGGCTGCCAAGCGAGCTGCGACGTGCCGCCATGCGCGGCTTTGAAGAGCACGATCTGGCGTCTGGGCATGGCCCGCGCCAGCGCATGTGCCAGCGTGACCTCCGGGCCGATGCTGCCGCTGGCGAGCGCCTGCGTGCGGCCCCAATGGATGAGCATGACATTCGCAGGCGGCGTGCGCCATTCCTCAGGAAGCTCTCCAGACTTTCCATGGCCTGCCATGTTAGACTGACCGGAAAGGATAAGCACAAGGGGCGGCTCGGCGGCGTGCAATCCGGCCAGCGGCGCGAGCAACAGGGCGGCGAGTAGGATGAGGGTGGATTTCATGGTGCTTATTTCTTTGGGGATTGAGATGTTTTCACCTTCACGCGGACGGGAGCCGATAGGCCGACATGCCCGTGGTCATCCACGGCGGTGGCGATCAGGGTGTTGTCTCCCTCGAGAGGGTTGTTGTTTGATTCATGAGAGCGTATCTGAGGGAATTCTACTTTGCCGAAGCGTTTTTCGGACTGGTCTCTGTTGGTCGTAATTCGAGCGTTGCGAAGAAGCTGGACCATAAAAGTGGAGCGCCCTTGCCGCGCATCCACGGACTCAGGACATCCGTCCTCCCATCATCCGGGACAGACGACGACGTCCCTTGGAAAGCGATCGCTAGTCCCGGCTCGGGCGGCGTGAGCGACGACCAGGGGATTGCGATCTCGGCCTGCCAACCGTGGGCGTCACCCTGAACGGCGACAACAGCATGGCTTTTCCACTTGGCGATGGATGCGGGCGCGTCGGCAGGAACATTGGTGACCCAGTCGCCGGTTTTGCCGTCGGAATAGACAGTCACGGTGAAGACGGGACCCGAACCGCGAATCTGCGTGCCGTCGGCCAGCATGTTGTCTCCTCCTTTAGTATTCGGCAGGCCGAAGAAGAAACGGATCTGGGATCGTGCGACGGGTTTCCCGTCTGCGGTCGGTTCATTCGTACGTCTGCAGTGGAGAAGGAGGGCCTTATCCGTCCATGCGATCCGCACCGGCGGCAAGTTCCTTGGCAGTCTGGCCATATCCTGCGGCAGCCAATGCAGGACGCCAGCTTGCGACCAGAATGACTCATCCGCATTTCCATCCGGCTTCCAGCCCGGCGCGACGACATGAGGGGCGCTGGCGATCGGGTCGAGCTGGGCGGGCGACATGGAGGCGATGAGCGCCTGGTTTTTTTCCATGAGATCCTTGCCCTTCTCAGCCAAGTTGGGCCGCAGTTGGCGATCCAGCCAAGCCTGCCAGTTCTCATGGAACCGCTTGAGCACCGCATGCCGCTCGTAGCGGCTCAAATCGGAATTGGCGGCATCACCCGCTTTCCGGCGGACGATTCCTTCCAACCACAGGAACGCCGAGTCGACGGGGATGCGTTCATGCTTCACGTGTGCGAGACTCCTGGGGTCGCTGGCGGCGGCCTTTTCGGCGGCATCGAGAAGGCGGTCGGCTTCGGCGAAAAAGGGCGCATCGAGCCATAGGTTGGCAAGTCCGTGACGGGGTACGTTTTGGATCTGCCCTTTGGTTTCTGACTGGCGGCGTTCCATGTAGCGCAGGAGCTCGCGCATCGGCTTGGCAGCCGCTCCATAGTAGCCCGCGAAATACGTGTCCAGTAGCGGCTCAAGCGGGCGGTTTGGATCCAGCAACATCTTGTAGTAGAGCCAGGCCTGAAGCGTATGGAAGCTGTGAAAATCGTCGCCATACGGATGCTCACTCGGAGCGTAACCTTCACTTTCGCTCATGTAGGCTACCACGTGCTGGTCGCGCATGAAGGCGAGGTCGGGCTGGATGGTGGAAATATTAACCTGCGGCGTATAGAACCCGGGTGCGTGCAGGACGTACCGCCGCCCGTAGTCCCAGATCGCAAGCTGGCGGGCGATCGCGCTCCAATCCTCCAGCCCTTTGCGCATGTGGGCGTTCTCCGGGTCGGTGAGCGCATGGCCAAACTCGCTTCGGCCGTAGTTGTCGCACCATTTAATGAGGACGTTAGGCTCCGGCCGGATGTGTTTCGGCGGGAGAAGCGTGAAGTTGTAGGCGTAGGTCTGGACGAGCATGTCCGGGTATTCCTTTGCGATGCCACGTGCGATTTCGTTGATGAAATCCAGGAGCAGGCCGCTCTCCGAGCCCTCCCGCTCGGATACCGCCTTGCACGGCCCGCACAGGCAGAGATGCGTGGTATTGTCGTTCTGGCTGATTTCGATGACTTTCGCCGGGACTAGGCCGGACTTCGCAGATGCCGCTCGTTCGGCCGCGATGAAACGCAGCGCCCGTTCGAGAGTGATCCGTCGCACGTCGGGATTCGTTGCGCAGAGCTGAGTCCATTTGCCCGGAGACCCTTTGTCGTCCGTCAGGCGCTGGCCTTTCTCATCCATCGAGAAATACTCCGGATGCGTCGCCGCGAAGTCTTTGGAGGTGATGAAATATTGCCCAAAAGTGTGCACCTGAGGCGGCACCCAGAGGTCGCGAAATTCCTTGAATGGGACGACGTAGGGGACCCGCACATTGTTCATGTTCCAAATGAAAAACAGGGCGTCCTCCGGCGCAGGGGAGGTCAGTCCACGTGCCCCGGCGGGATCGAAGACGTGACGTGAGCGGAACGCTGGCTTGGTGCGCTTGTCGAGGGACGGAATCCGGAGGGTGGGATGCGAAGGTACAATCTCGGTATCCACCGCGAGCTGGTAAACGCCAGCGTAACGCTCCAGGAAATCAAAAACCCCGTAGGCCGTCGCACGTGGGGTCCCTCCGGCGATCACCAAGCGATCTCCCACCGCGCGCTGTACCCATTCCTCCGCACCGAGCCCGGTGATGCCGCTCTGCGCAGCGAAGCGCGTGTTGCCGATCGAGATGGTCTTAGTGCCGGCCATATCCTCGCCGACGACTGGGAATTCCGCCCCGGTGACTCGCTTAAGGTATTTGGACATCGTCTCGGCGGCGAATTTCTCCGCCGGGGTCGCGTTGGTACTCACTACCACGACATAGTTGCTCCTGCCGCTTTCAGCCAGCACGAGTCCTTCGCCCGCCGGCGAGCTCATCGGCCCGCGTCGGATTTGATCCGATGCGGGCCGCGGTGAGGTGCTGTTGTCGTTGGTTGGGAGTTTCTCCTGTGCGTTCAGGAGCGCATGTGAAGATAGCAGCAGCGTGGCGAACAGAATGCGAAGGTTCATGGAGCCTGTTAGAAAGAAGCCGTCGTGGGTTGAAAAGCAGGACGAGGGTTCACGGCGATTTGGTGACAGCATGCCTTGTCCCATCGATGGCGTTGCCGTCGAACTCATCGCCGAAGGCCAGTTTCCACTTCTGATCCGTGAGCATGGCCGGCTTGCCAGGGACTTCCCCTGCATGGACGTAAAGCGCTCCGGAGAGCAGGGCTAGGCAGAGACTTAGGCGGGGTTTCATTCGCCTAGGACATCCCTTAGTCCACAAAGTCCCAGCCCTTCCCGAAAAGGGAACGATAACGGCTGAAAAAGACACTCCCGTGCGTTAGCCCAACAAAAAGGCCCGCCGGTGAGGGCGGGCCGTGGGGAGGCGATGGGCGGATCGCTTACTTCTTGGCGAGGTCGAAGCGGTCGAGGTTCATGACCTTCGTCCAGGCGGCGATGAAGTCGTGGACGAACTTGGTCTTGCCGTCGGCGCTGGCGTAGACTTCCGGCCATGCGAGCGGATCCGTATTCGCCGCTTGGAGCGCGAGCGGAGCCAGCAGCAGGGCGGTGACGAGGGTGAGGGTGGTTTTTATGGGATTAGTGACCTATGGGGCTTTTTGCCGAAGGCTTTGACCTCTTCGAGGGTGGGCGGGGTTTGGCGGTTGAGGGTGGCGGCGCGAACGCGGCCATTGATCTCGCTGGGGGTAGCGGGGTTCATGCGAAGAGACGGACAAGTGGATGGCCCTGGTCGGTGATGGGGACGGGGCGGTCGCCGTCGTAGAGGTTCTTGGTGTAGTCGATGCCCATGGCGGCATGGATCGTGGCGAAGAGGTCGGCAACACTGACGGGGTCTGCGGTGATGGTTTTCGCAAGCTCGTCGGTCTGGCCGTAGGCCCCGCAATGCTTGAGTCCGCCTCCGGCGAGCACACAGGTGAAGGCGGTTCCTTGGTGGCCTCGCCCGCCGCCGCTGTCGAACTCGGCAGGCCGACCAAACTCGGTGGCGACGACGATGAGCGTCTTGTCGAGCAGATGGCGCGCCAGGAGGTCGGTGATGAGCGCGGAGAGCGCGGTGTCGAGTTCCTGAATCAGCATGTGCTGTTTGAGGATGCCGGCGTTGTGAACGTCCCAGCCGGAGCCGTTGAGGAAGTTGAGATTGTGCGAGACTTCGACGAAGCGCACGCCACGCTCGACGAGTCGGCGGGCGAGCAGGCAGCGCTGGCCGAACTCGCCACCGTAGGCCGCCCGCAGGCTGGGTTTTTCCTCATCCAACTGAAAGGTGCGGAGGAAGCTGGGGCCGCTGAGCTTAAGGCTCTGGGCGATGGCGTCATCGTAGTCGCGGAGGCGTGAGTCGGTGGTTTTGGTCTGGGCGTCGGCCAGTGCGGCGAGGAAAGTCTCGCGTCGGGTCTGACGGGCAGGCTGGATGCCGTCTGGCCGGGTCAGGCCGGTGGGGCCTTGGCTGGTGTCGGTGAGATAAAGGTAGCCAGCACGCGAGCCGAGGAAGCCGGGGCCACGGGTGACGTTCGGGTAGCCGATGAGGACGTAAGGGGGGACGCCGTCGCTAGCCGCGCCGCGTTCATGGGCGATGACGGAGCCAAGTGAGGGATAGACCACGGTCCCGCTGACGGGCCGCCCGGTGTGCATGCGATTCGTGGCGGCGGCGTGTTCGTTGATGACGTCGTGGTGAACGGTGCGCACGGCGGTGGCGTAGTTCATGAGCGGGGCAAGGTTTTTCAGATGCTCGCAAACGCGCACGTCCGGCACGGCGGTGCCGATGCTGTCGTAGTAGGAGCCGGCCAGTTTTTTCGCGGGATCGCCTCGGCGTTTGGGGTCAAAGGTGTCCATCTGGCCCATTCCACCGCCGAGCCAGAGGAAGATGACGTGCTCCGCTTTGCCTTGGATTTTGCCTTGGCTGAGAGCGGAGGCCGGGGAGGCGCCTGCGTGTTGTGCGAGGAGGGCTGCGGCGGTGGTGTGGAGGAATTGGCGGCGATTCATTGTAGGGAAAATGGTGGTGGTTTTCATCCTCAGGGCATCCAGACAAACTCGCGGGTGTTGACGAGGCTCCAGACGAGGTCTTCGAAGAGTTCGCGCCATTCAGGACGCAGGCGTGCATCTGCAGGCGGGCCGGCGCGGGTGCGGCGCTCTTGCACCTGGGCGATGGTGTTGGCCTCGGGCCGGAGATGATTGGACCAAGTCACTCGAGGGAGCGGCGGGAGCGGCGTCGGGGCTTTCACCTGGTCTGCTGGGAGTAGGCGTTTTGCAAAGCCAACACTAAGGGCCGTAGTGGAAGGCGCGCTCTCGGCTGCGGTGGGCGGGCGCCCCAGCACACGGAGGAAGACGGACTCGACCAGTGCCTCGACGGAGGAGGCGTTCACGGCGAGGTCTGCGAGGCTGCTCCCATGCGCGGCTCGGGTCATTGTGGCGGTCAGCGTGCTATTGGCGAGGACGCCGGGCTGGAGCACGTTCGGCGAGGTCTCGCGGTCGGTGAGCGGGATCTGTCGTGCGCCGCTCCAGCCGAAGGCTTGCATCACATCGGTGACGGCCATGGCCTGGGGCAGGCTGAGGCTGGGGCGGTCGCGCTCGTTGGCGAGGTTTGCCAGCATCCAGGCGCGCCTCGGTTTGCCTAGACTGATGAGCTGGTCGGCGGCGCGGCGGCCATCGGGATTGAAGGTGAGTTCTTCCATGTTCATCGGGGTGCCGCTCACCGCATAAAGGGAATCGACGACCTGCTCGGCGGTGAGGCGGCGCCGCTCCGGTGCGCTGAAATAGCGGGTGTCCGCTGCGGCGGTGAGGTTCCGGCCCGTGGCCTCACGTTGGTAGAGTTGCGAGGTCAAGATGAGGCGCTCGAGGTGGCGTAAATCATAGCCGTGCGTGACCAACTCATGCGCCAGCCATGCGAGCAGCTCGGGGTGGCTCGGTGTCATGCCTTCCCAGTCATGCACTGGCTCCACGATGCCGGCACCGATGAGACGCCGCCAGACGCGGTTCGCCAGCACTTGGGCGAAGCGCTCGTTTTGCGGTGCGGTGATGAGCGTGGCGAGGCGCTCGCGCAGGTCATCAGGCGCTTGCATGAGCTTGTCTATTTCCGGGCCGTCGGCACTTCCGGTGGCCGCGCCAAAGGGCCATGTAGGCTTGACCCGTTCATCCGGTTTGAGCGTGACCTTGATGAGCGATTCCCGGCCTTTCTTTTCAAAGAAGGCCGCTGGCACGCGGCTGGACTTTGGCACGATGACTGGCTTGCGCTCCAGCATCGCGGCCAGCGCGTAGAGGTCGCTCTGCTTGGTGCTGTGATACGGCGAGTCATGGCAGCGCGCGCATTGCAGATCCAGACCGAGGAAGGCGGTGCCGAGGATATGCCCTTTCGCCGCCATGGGCGCATCATTGTCTCCGGCGATGCCGAAACCCGCGCTGCCGCCTTCCATGGCGGCTCCTCGCAATTGGATGAGTTCACTCACCATGCGGTCGATAGGCTTACCATCCCGCAACGAGTCCAGGAGGAACCAGCGGAAGGGCCCCGTGGTGTTCAGGCTTTTGTTCACGATGGTGGGATTCTCCGCCAGCACATCCTGCCAGTAGCTCATCCAGTGGTCTGCGTGGCGTTCATCGGCGAGCAGGCGCTCGATGATGAGCCTGCGCTTGTCCGGCGCGGAGTCGGCCAAGAAGGCGCGGGCCTCAGCCTCGGTCGGCGGAGTGCCCACGGTGTCGAGGAATACACGGCGGAGGAAGGCGGCATCCCCTACCACAGCCGTGGCGGCTGCTTCCTCTGGCTGCAAGGGAGGTGCCGGCCACACGGCCCCCTCCTGCACCCAGCGCTCCAGCGTGGCAATCTGGGCTGGCTTGAGCCCCTCACCCTTGGGCGGCATGCGTTCTTCGTCGTCGTGGCTTCGCAGGCGGGTCAGCAGGGTGCTGGCGGAGGCGTTGCCAGGAATGATTGTTGCCTCGCCGGAGTCTCCGCCCTTCAGCGCGGCCTCGCGTGAGTCCAGCCGCAGGCCCCCCTTGGCCTTCTCGCCATGGCAGCGGAAGCACTCGTCCCGCAAAATGGGCAGGACGGTGTCGTGAAAATCGCGAGCCTGAGCGACGGGCGTCTGTGCGGAGGCGGCCAGAGCCCGCTCGATTTTCCGAGCGACGAAAGCATCCACCGGGTGCGCCGCACCCGGTGGCACGGCAGGGGCCGGATGCTCACGCGCCCAGGCCAGTGCGGCGTCATGACGCTTTTTCCAAAAGGTATTCTGGCTGGCGGCTGCCATGCGTCGCGTCTGGTCATCCATCTTGGCCAGCGAGGTTTCGATCCTTTGAAGGGCCCCTTCTACGACCGGGTCCGTCAGTGGCAGTGGAGATTGACTGCTGTGGGCAGGCTGCAGCAGCACATAGGACTGGCCATTCTCCGTCCGCACGGACAGGCAGAGTTCCCCAGGCTCGGGTCGCAGTGACTTGCCGCCGACCAGCGTCTCCAGCACCACGCGGCATGAGCCGTCAACCGGCAGCGTCACATCACCGGCCACTTCCTGCTGCCGATGCTCGGCGCGGCGCAGCCCAGGCAAGGGCAGCGCGGCCGGGGGCGTCATCGGCTCTTCACCATCGGGTGACCCGGTGTGCGGCTGCGTCTTTGCGATGAGCGTTCCATTGACCCACAAACGGCTCAATCCACGGGCCCGCAGCAGCAGCCGGTGCTTGCCGGGTGGCAGCGCCACATCCGCCGCCATTCGCACCAGCACCGGTGGCTTCCATCCCGTGCGAATGCCCCAGGCATCATAACGCACCGGCAACCTTGGCAGCAGGAACGACTCTTCCTCCCGGTGCATCGTCTCCGCAGGCCAGGCCTCACCCTCGCGCAGCCAGCGGTCATGGGCAGGCATTCCTTCATGGAACGAAACCCGCACCTTGCCAGGCGGCAACGCGCCGACTTCTGGCATGACTTCGGGTGCCGCCTTGACCACCACCGGACCACCCGTGCGATGAAAACGGGCTTTCATCACCGCATCCCCCAACGACGCGCGATGGACTGCCACCGCATCCACCGAACCCCGAAGACTGGCCGAAGCAAGGCCACCTTGCGACGAGCCGATCCAAACCGCATCGTCATCGACGACAGGCGGCTCCTTCGTCGCTCCTCCCATGTCCCACGACCCTTTTTGAGGCATGCCATCGAGCCACGCATGCAGACTCTCCGGCTCACCGAAGCGGTAACTCACCGCCACATGATGCCAGCCGCTCTGCGGGTCGAAACCCGATTCAGCCGTCCAGCGATGCCAGTGGGCGGCCGATTTTTTCACGCCGCTGGGAGGCATCGTCGCGAACAGGAAATCCACACACGCCAGCCCAGCGCGCTCACGCAGCCGGAGAGCCCAGTTCTGATTGTCCGGAGCAACCCCAGCCGCTCCTGTGCGTCCTTTGCCGATGACATACAGCGCCGCTCCGCTCTTCATCTCATCCAGGCGCACCCACCCCTCCAGCGTGATCGTGTCACCGTTGGTAAAATCCAGCCCACTGTCGGCGCCGGTATCATGGACCACAAGCCGTGCCCCATTGCCGCCAAGTTTCACCGCCGTGTTGCCAAGCTCAAAATCTGGAAACTCCGGTGGCCGCGGCCCTGGTGCATCGCGTTGCACATCCCCCTTTGGGGTCAGTTTCGTTATTTCTTCCGCCCCGAAATCCTGCCGCATGACCGGAGGCGTGTCTTGAGCAGCGAGCAGGGCCAGTGGCGCCAGCAGCAGGGCGGTGAGGAGGGGTTTCACGATGCTATGACATCCGTGAAGTTGGAAAGTCCCAGCCTGCTCCTGTTAAGGAGACTACTACGCTGGAAAAATGCACAGTCCGATGGCCCGCCGACAAAAAGGCCCGCCAGACGGATCTGGCGGGCCTGAGGGCCGGGATGCGGATCGGCTTACTTCTTGGCGAGGTCGAAGCGGTCGAGGTTCATGACCTTCGTCCAGGCGGCGA
>Ga0194048_10000808_pt1 | contig 15326 bp, 12 predicted proteins | sample JunL225m_MetaG_FD_161685 | JGI IMG/M metagenome (GOLD analysis project Ga0194048, IMG submission 161685) | Anoxic zone freshwater microbial communities from boreal shield lake in IISD Experimental Lakes Area, Ontario, Canada - Jun2016-L222-5m | ecosystem: Environmental > Aquatic > Freshwater >...
AATCGCAACGATCGGTACGAGAACTATGCGCCCTATTTTTTTGGTGCGTACGCCCTAGGCATGTTGGCCTACTGGTCAACGCGTCAATCCTTTGGCAGTATCGTGCCTCTCATTACCGTCACGCTTGGCACCACTGCATTATGGCTGCAGTATCGCAACCCCATCGCGGTCGCCCTTGCCACCGCGATTCTGATCAGTATCGCGGGGCAACGCGGTTGGCTCGTCCGCTGGCCGCGTCCCGGAATCCTGACGTGGCTTGGCCAGCGCTCTTATTCTATTTTTCTCATTCACTATGGGCTTTGCATCGCGACCAACGCGGTTTGGTCACGTTTTTTTCCAACCGGAGTCTTGATCAATGCACTCGGCATGTTGTTCGCCGTCATGATGTCAATTACTGCGGGGGCCGTGCTTTACCGTTATGTTGAAAGCCAACCCACAGTGTTCGGTCGCAACCGTATCACGGTCATTCTGGGCGCTGCCGTCGGGACTGCATTTTTACTTGAAGCACTTACCTGGTAGCACCTCGCACAACCGCCTTCAACCTAGGTTGGGTGCCAAACTTCTTTTGACCTCTTTTTCAGTGCGACCCGTGCGCTTGACGTAATCCGCGACTTGATCATCACCAATAATGCCAACGCTAAAGTACTGCGACTGCGGGTGACTAAAATAAAATCCAGAGACACTCGCTGCAGGATGCATGGCATAGCTTTCGGTCAACATCATGCCAATATCGCTGCCATCTAGCACCTCAAACATCTCTCGTTTCACAACGTGCTCTGGACAGGCGGGGTAACCCGGCGCAGGTCGTATCCCTTGATACGCCTCTTTAATCATTTGCTCGTTCGTTAACACTTCGTCGGGTACGTAGCCCCAGATATCTTTGCGAACACGGGCGTGAAGCGCCTCGGCAAAGGCTTCGGCCAAGCGGTCGGCCAACGATTTGAACATGATGGCTGAATAATCATCATTGGCGCGTTCAAATTCTTGTTCTTTTTTCTCAATACCCAAACCCGCGGTTACCGCAAATAAACCGATGTAGTCCACCACGCCTGAGTCTTTGGGCGCAATGTAATCGGCCAAACATTTATTTTCAACGCCTTCACGCTTAATACCCTGCTGACGCAAACCACGCCACGTGAACAATATTTTTTGGCGCGTTTCGTCTTGATAGATTTCAATATCGTCGTCGTTGACGGTATTGGCCGGATAAAAGGCGACAGCACCATTTGCAGTCACCCAACGGCCATCGATCATGCGCTTGAGCATCGCCTGACCATCTGCATACACAGCGCGCGCTTGTTCGCCCACGACCTTATCATCCAGGATCGCCGGGAACTGTCCAAACAAACTCCAGGTTTGAAAGAACGGCGTCCAATCGACAAACGTTGCAAGCTCAGCAAGATCAAAGTTTTTAAAGGTACGTCGACCAATAAACTTGGGACGAGGTGGCGAGTAGCCTGTCCAATCAATCGCGGGTTTTGCCGCGCGGGCATCCAGCAACGACATCAAGGGTGTCGCTTTGCGTGCCGCGTGACGACGACGAACATCTTCGTACTCGACTGCAAGCTCTTCAAGGTAGGTGTTGGCTGTTTCAGAAACCAGATTTTGCGCGACGCCGACAGAACGACTGGCATCGGGTACATAAATCACCGGGCCTTCGTAATGTGGCGCGATCTTGACCGCAGTGTGCACGCGGCTCGTCGTCGCCCCGCCGATCATGAGCGGGATCTTGCGACTACGAAAATACTCATCACGTTGCATCTCGCTGGCCACGTAAGCCATCTCTTCGAGACTAGGCGTAATCAAGCCTGACAAGCCAACAATATCGGCTTTTTCAGCCTTGGCGCGCGCCAGAATTTCAGCAGCGGGCACCATCACGCCCATATTGACGACTTCAAAGTTATTGCACTGAAGCACGACCGTGACAATATTTTTGCCAATATCATGGACATCGCCTTTGACAGTCGCGATGACGATTTTTCCTTTCGCACGTACATCACCACCGGCAGCTTGAATCAGCTTTTTTTCTGCTTCGATAAATGGAATCAGGTGGCCAACGGCTTGCTTCATGACTCGCGCAGATTTCACGACTTGAGGCAAAAACATTTTGCCTTCGCCAAATAAATCGCCCACGATGTTCATGCCATCCATGAGCGGGCCTTCGATTACTTCGATAGGGCGGCCCTGGCGCTCGGCAATTTGTTGCCGGATTTCTTCGGTGTCATCGACAATAAATTGCGTAATGCCGTGCACCATGGCATGCGCCAAGCGCTTATCGACTGATTGCTGCCGCCACGCAAGATCTTCTTCGCGCTTGATCCCATTACCTTTGAAGTTCTCAGCGAACTCTACCAGGCGCTCAGTCGGTGTGCGCGTGTCGTTTGAATCTTTTTTACCGATCGCCGAGGCTTTACTCACGGTCTAGCACCACGTCCTCAACCAGGTCACGCAAGGTGGGGTCGATATTGGCATAAACACCCAGTTGCCCGGCGTTGACGATACCCATTGTCATGCCTTCACGAATGGCGTGATACAAAAAGACCGTGTGGATGGCTTCGCGAATAGGTTCATTACCCCTGAACGAAAAGCTAACGTTTGAGACGCCGCCTGAAATGCGCGCATGCGGCAGATTCTCGCGAATCCATTTAGTGGATTCAATGAAGTCAACAGCGTAATGATTGTGTTCGTCAATGCCTGTTGCAATCGCAAAAACGTTTGGATCGAAAATAATATCTTCGGGCGGAAAGCCCACTTTTTTAATTAATAAATTGTAGGCGCGCGTACAAATAAGTTTACGGCGCTCGAGCGTGTCGGCCTGGCCTTTCTCATCAAAGGCCATCACTACCGCTGCAGCGCCATATAAACGGCAAAGGCGTGCCTGCTTCAAAAAAGGCTCTTCGCCCTCTTTCAACGAAATTGAATTCACGATTGACTTGCCCTGCACGCACTTCAGACCGGTTTCAATCACTGACCACTTTGAACTATCGATCATCACCGGTACGCGTGCGATATCAGGCTCGGAGGCAATCATGTTTAAAAACCGATGCATACACGCAACCGAATCAAGCATGGCTTCGTCCATGTTGATATCAATAATTTGTGCGCCGTTTTCAACCTGCTGGCGGGCCACCGCAACTGCCTCGTCGTATTTTTCTTCGCGGATGAGACGGGCAAAGGCCTTGCTACCTGTCACGTTTGCGCGCTCGCCAACGTTGACAAACAAAGAGTCGTCGTCAATGTTCAAGGCCTCGAGCCCAGACAAACGCGTTTTAGTGGGGATGTCGGGTACCACACGGATCGGTAAGGCCATGACTTTTTGCGCGATGGCTTGAATGTGTTCTGGAGTCGTGCCACAACAACCACCCGCCATGTTCACCAGGCCCGAACGCGCGAATTCTTCAAGCAGCGCCGAGGTGTCGGTGGGCGTCTCATCGAAGCCAGTATCGCTCATGGGATTCGGCAAACCGGCATTTGGATACACACAAACATAGGTGTCACAAATTTTAGCGAGCTCAGCGATGTAGGGTCGCATGAGTGCGGCACCGAGTGCGCAATTCAAGCCGATGGTAATGGGCCGCGCATGGCGCACAGAATTCCAGAACGCCTCAACGGTTTGACCCGATAGGATGCGGCCTGAGGCATCAGTCACTGTGCCCGAGATCATGACGGGCAACCGCTCACCACGCGCCTCGAACACCTCTTCGACCGCGAAGATGGCGGCCTTGGCATTCAGCGTATCAAAGATTGTTTCAATCAAAATCAGATCAACACCACCGTCAAGCAGTCCGTTGAGCTGTTCGGTGTAAGCCTCACGTAGTTCGTCAAACGTTACATTGCGGGCACCCGGATCATTCACATCCGGCGAAATCGACGCCGTTTTTGGTTGCGGGCCTAAGGCACCTGCAACAAATCTTGGCCGCTCGGGTGTGCTGTACTTGTCGCACGCGACGCGGGCGATCCGGGCAGACTCAAGGTTAAGTTCGTACGCGATTTCAGCTAAGTCGTAGTCGCCTTGCGCAATCGTCGTAGCGCCAAAGGTGTTGGTCTCGATGACATCACTGCCTGCAGCAAGGTACTGCTCGTGGATCTCAAGAATGACCTCAGGGCGCGTCAGCGAAAGTAACTCGTTGTTGCCTTTGACATCTTTACCGTGTGCGGCAAAACGCTGCGACCGAAAATCAGCCTCAGAAAGCTTGTATTGCTGAATCATCGTGCCCATGGCGCCATCAAGAATCATGATGCGCATACCTAGCGACCGCGCAAAGTCGGCGCCGCGGGTGTAATCAGTCAGAGGAAAAGGCAATTTAGGATAAGGCATGATAGTCGATCAGTTTACCAAAAAGCCCATGGGGTAATATTCGTCTCAGAATTGGTGCTTTCGATGCAAAAGCGTGTTCACTCAAGGTGTACACATCGCATTGGGAAAGTTAAACGGGAAACAGGGAAACACGTCGAAAGACGGTTGTGCCTGTGCTGCCCCCGCAACGGTCAACACCAGGGTTTTAGCAATAAAACCTTGGTGCCAGCCCGACACCGGCCAGTTTAAGCAAAGCTTGTGCGCCTAAAGGCGAATAATCTTTTTTGAACGTTCAAGACCTGCGGGGACGCCGGTCATTACGAGGCTGTACTGATGCACTCTTTTTCTATTCGGCGCTACGTCGCGCTCGGCGCCTGCGTATGCTCTTTGAGCGCGCTCGCTCAAAACTCAACAACCCCACCTAGCTCGACGGCCTCAACGCCCGTTCTGACGCCCCAGCTTGCGACAATCGTTGTCACGCCCGGGCGCTCTGCAGAGCCCTTGGCCGATACCCTGGGCGACAACAGTGTCATTGGACGCGACGAACTCGACCTGCTACCTAACGGCACGCTCACCGATGCACTCATGCGTGAGCACGGTGTCGAAGGTCTGAACTACGGTGGCCCCCAGGGAGCCAGCAGTGTCAACATCCGCGGTACAAATAGCAATCAATCGCTGATTCTGATCGACGGCCTGCGTGTCAACAGCGCCACCAACGGCAACGCTCCTTTAGGCGCGATCCCACTTAACAGCATCGAACGCGTCGAAATTGTGCGCGGTACCAGCAGCAGTTTGTATGGCGCCGACGCCATCGGCGGTGTGGTGAACATCATCACAAGGGGCGAGCAAGATCGCCCTTTTTCAGCGTATGCCAACGCAGGGATTGGTAGTTATGCTTCGACGCAGTATGACGCGGGGTTTTCAGGCGCCTCGGATGGCTGGGTCTACAGTTTGTTTGGTGGCTACGGGCAAAGTGGCGGCACCAACGCCACCAAAGCGACAAACTATTACTACAACCCCGACAAAGACTCTTATTACCGAAGCAACGTTGGTGGCACGCTTGGCTATACCTGGAAACCCGGTCAGACCTTAACGGTGCAAAGCTACCAGTCAAGCGTCAACAGTGGCTATGACGCGGGCGCACCCTACTTCAACGATCGGGGCATTCAAACGCTTAGCACCAATATGCTGACGAGCAAAAACGTGATGTCTGCGTTGTGGACCAGCACCTTGCGTGCGGGATTTACGACAGATCGTTATCAGACGAACAATGCAGGCTCTGATCTCGTGCCTTCGAATCCCGCAGACGGCAAACAACATTTCGATACCCGTCAAAATCAATATTTGTGGCAAAACGACTTAAAACTCTCAACGACTCAGACCGTTTCGCTGGGCTATGAACGCCTAGAACAAAGCGTCGATGGAACCCTCTCAAATGGCGACTATCCTCAAGCGTCATTCGTCAATTATCAACAAACTGCGCGCTATACCAACTCGTTGTTTGGAATTTATCGGGGCACCTGGGGTGCGCAGTCGGTACAGGCTAGTGTGCGCAACGACAATAACTCGCAGTACGGCAACTTTCTCACGGGTAGTCTCGTCTACGGACTCTGGCTCGCCCCGCAATGGCGCGCCACGGTCGGGGCGAATACAGGTTTTCGCGCGCCCAATTTTAATGAGTTGTATTGGCCTGTCACGCCCTTCTACGCGGGCAATCCTTTGCTGCAACCAGAGAAATCACGCAATATTGAGCTAGGGCTGAAATACTCGACCGAACAAACCCAATTAAGTCTGGTGGCGTATCGCAACGAAATTTCGAATCTAATTGTGAACCAACCGGTGCTGCCAGGCGACATCTATTCGCCTTACGCGCCGATCAACGTCGGTCAAGCGCTAATTCAAGGCGTGAGCCTGTTTGGCTCACATCGGTTCAACGCCAGCACGCAGGTGCGAGGCAGCCTGAACTGGCTTGATCCACGCAACGTCGAAACAGGCGCTTTATTACCTCAGCGTGCCCAACAGGTCGCCAAGCTTGCGCTTGATCAAACGATTGCAAACGCCAGACTGACTGCCGAGTGGTATGCCTCAAGCGAGCGCAAAGACACCATGTCGGGCGGAACCCTCGGGGGCTATAGCCTATTAAACTTGATGGGCAGCTATCCCCTTTCGTCGAGCGCAGATCTGCAGGTACGCTGGAACAATGTCTTTGGTAAGCAATACACCCTCATTCAGGGCTACAGCACTCTGGGATCGAATGTGTTCGTCAACGTGGCATGGCGGATGTAAGGAGCGGGTCACGTTAAACTGTGACAATCCCCTCAGGCTGAAGGGCCTTCGCCACGCAACCCATTCGTGAACCTGTCTATGAAAACTGAAACGTCTGATCCGTTGGTGATCGCTGGAAAATCCTATCAGTCTCGCCTGTTAGTTGGAACGGGCAAATACAAAGACTTTGCACAAACGCGTGAAGCAATCGACGCCAGTGGTGCGCAAATCATCACCGTCGCCATTCGGCGGACCAATATTGGTCAAAATACGACTGAACCCAGCCTGCTCGAATATTTACCCCCAAGCCAGTTCACCTTATTACCCAATACCGCGGGCTGCTATTCGGCTGACGAAGCCGTACGCACGCTGCGTCTCGCTCGCGAACTCCTTGATGGTCATACCTTGGTCAAGCTTGAAGTCCTCGGCGACCCGCATACCCTGTTTCCGAACATGCCCGAAACGCTTGCCGCAGCGAAAACCTTAGTCGCGGATGGCTTTCACGTCATGGTGTATTGCACTGACGATCCGATTCAATGCCGCATGCTCGAAGAGATTGGCTGCGTGGCCGTCATGCCTCTGGCCTCGCTCATCGGGTCTGGGATGGGCATCTTGAACCCGTGGAATCTACGCCTCATTATTGATCAGGCACGCGTGCCGGTGTTAGTCGACGCAGGCGTTGGCACAGCGTCTGATGCGGCCATCGCCATGGAGCTCGGCTGCGATGGGGTGCTCATGAACACTGCCATCGCGGGTGCGCAAAATCCAGTGCTGATGGCCAGTGCGATGCGAAAAGCCGTTGAAGCGGGTCGCGAGGCCTTTCGGGCCGGACGTGTACCGCGCAAAACCTATCAGGCCGCACCGAGCTCTCCTACAACGGGCCTACTGACACCAATCACGCCTGCAACAAAGTCATGAGCGACGAAGCGGTCACACGAACGATTCCAAACACCCTGACCATCGCCGGGATGGATCCCTCAGGCGGCGCGGGCATCCTGGCGGACATTAAGGCAATGAGTGCGCTAGGTGCCTATGGGTGCGCGGTGGTCGCCGCCCTCACGGCCCAAAACACGCAGGCCGTCACGGATATTTCACCTGTCAATCCACAATTTGTACGCGCGCAAATTGACACGCTGTTTGCCGATGTTGAGATTCACGCGGTTAAGCTGGGCATGCTCGGCCAAACAGGCATTATTGAAGTCGTTGCCGATCGCCTCGGACACCACAAGCCGCCGCATTTGGTTCTTGATCCCGTGATGGTTTCAAAAAGTGGAGATTTACTTCTTGAGCAAAAAGCCATTGGAGCACTGCGAGAGCAGTTGCTACCTTTGGCCACAATGATTACGCCCAATCTACCTGAAGCGGGCGTGTTGCTTGAAATGCGCTCAGTCGAAACTGTGCGCGAAATGCGTCGTGTCGCAGAGCGTCTGCGCAATATGATGACCCACGGTGGTCATCGCTGGGTGTTAGTCAAGGGCGGGCATCTGCCCGGCAACGATACGATCGATGTGCTGCACGATGGCGACAAAATGATCGAGTTGCCCGGGCATCGTATTCCTACTCGAAACACCCACGGAACAGGCTGTACCTTATCAGCCGCGATCACCGCACTTTTGCCTCAGCTGAAAGACACGCCCGAAGTCACCAAACGCGCTAAAGACTATCTGGTTCAAGCGATTGTCCACGCTGAGGCACTCCACGTTGGGCACGGGCACGGCCCAGTGCACCACTTTCATGCATTATGGTCTGGAAAACCCTTACAATAAGGGTTTTCCGCAAGAAGTGCCTCCGCACCCTAGACTATGAATGCATCGACTTTGCCTGAGCTTGAGCAGGCTCGCTTTAATATGGTTGAACAGCAAATTCGACCCGTCGGGCTCTTTGATCCAGACGTCATTGCTGCGCTATTTAGCGTGCACCGCGAGCAATTTGTTCCGCCTGCACATCGCGCGCTGGCCTTTGCGGATATTGAAATTCCATTGCAGTTGGGCACGGTCGATACACGTCAGACCATGTTCAGCCCTAAGCTTGAAGCGCGTCTCACTCAATTTATGCAACTCAAGCACGATGACTGTGTGCTCGAAATCGGCGCAGGTTCAGGCTATCAAGCTGCTTTACTCGCGCAGTTGGCTCGCAGCGTGACATCCATTGAAATTGATCCACGCCTCGTCAGTTTTGCACAACAAAATTTGCATCGGGCCCAAATCAAAAACGTGTCAATAGAAACCGGCGACGGCAACAGCGGCTGGGGCACAGCCGAATACGATGCCATTTTAGTAAGCGGGGGCGTCGAAAAGGTACCGAACGCCCTGAAGTACCAATTAAAACTGGGTGGTCGTTTGGTTGTCATCGTCGGACAAGCCCCCGCCATGACCGCGTATCGCATCACCCGCACAACTGCAGCAAGTTTTGAGACAACCTCGCTTTTTGAGACCGTTGTTAAGCCACTGACAGGTGCCTGCGGTTCTCGCTTCAAGTTTTAAAAGCGCTAGGCCGAACCCACAAACTTAGGCCTGACGGATCTTCTCGACCAAGGTGGTCGTTGAGCGCTCAAACTCAAACGGTATCGCCACTGCCCGTCCACCCCAAGACTCAACCAGCTTTGTTTCGGGCAGCACTTTCATATCGTAATCCCCGCCTTTCACGATGATGTCGGGGCGCAACGCTGCGATCAGTTCAACCGGCGTGTCTTCATTAAAGATCAATACCGCCGTCACACAGCCTAACGCCGCAAGCAAGGCCGCGCGATCCTGAGCATTATTTAATGGACGGTCTGGGCCTTTGCCTAGACGCTTTGCGGAGGCGTCTGAGTTGACCCCCACCAACAACGTGCCGCCGAGTTGTGCCGCCTCATCAAGGTAGGTCACATGGCCACGGTGCAAAATATCAAAAACACCGTTGGTAAAAACCAACGGTTTGGACCACTCGCCCGCTGCAATCTTGTCGGCAGCCTGTTTCGCCGAGAAGATTTTGGCCTCAAACCGCGCGCTCAAGCGACTGAGCCCACGACCCCCGTCGCAGATCGAATGAGCTCTTTACGATAGCGATTCAGGTCTTGCACGGTTTTAAAAGAGCTGTCCATGAGCAAAGACATATTGTGCAAAATACGCGTACTGACTTTATGTTCCCAGTCTTTATCAAAAACGATTTGATTGTCTAACCAGCGCTCAAGCCACCCAGGCTCTGGCAACTTTGACTGCACGGTGTCGTTTGGAAACATGTCTTTATTGACGTGTAAATTCGTTGGATGCAAGGCCTGCGGCGTGCGATGCGCTGAAGCCATCAACACGCCAATTTTTGCAAAAGCCATCCGTGCCTGCGCACCGATTTCTTGCCCGCGCTGTGTCAGTGCACGTTTCATATAACGCAAATACGCGCCCGCATGACGCGCCTCATCTTGCGCAATGACTTTATAGATTTCTTTGATCACAGGCTCGGTATGCCAGTCAGAGGCTCGACGATACCAATGGTTCAAACGCACCTCGCCACAGAAGTGAAGCATCAAAGTTTCAAGCGGCGGTGCGGGATCAAATTCAAAGCGTACACGATGCAATTCGTCTTCGGTGGGCACCAGGTCTGGGGCAAACCGACGTAGGTATTCAATCAGCACCAGCGAATGCTTTTGCTCTTCAAAAAACCATACGGACATAAACGCCGAAAAATCACTATCGTCGCGGTTATCGCGTAAAAACATTTCAGTCGCAGGTAGCGCTGCCCATTCAGTGATGGCATTCATCTTGATTGTTTGCGCCTGCTCATCTGTGAGCTTGCTCCGATCAAAATCTTGCCATGGAATGTCTGTGGCCATGTTCCAGCGCACGGATTCCATCGACTTAAAAAGTTCTGTGTAGAGCATGTTCACTGCCTTTAATGTTTATATTTCAATCAACGCATTAGGGTCCAAAGTGCGACCGCTAAACTCAAGGCCGCCACGCCCGTTAGTGCTATCAATACACGATTACTTTGTTCACGTGCCCGTCGCATCTGCTGCAACTCGTGCAACACCTCAGCGGACACATCTGCACGACTTAATTGCGCATGCACCAACCGCGGTAACTCAGGTAACCATTGTGCCCACTGGCCTGCCTCTTGCACCAGCTTTTTGCGCGTTCCTTTCAATCCGACCCGCTCAAGCATCCATCTCTCAAGATAGGGTTTGGCGGTTTTCCATAAGTCTAACTGCGGATCTAGCTGTCGGCCTAATCCTTCTACATTTAAAAGGGTTTTTTGTAACAACACGAGTTGCGGCTGTATTTCGACATTAAACCGCCTAGAGGTCTGAAAAAGACGTAATAACACTTGTCCAAGTGAGATTTCAGCCAAGGGGCGATCAAAGTAGGGTTCGCAGACGGCGCGAACGGCCCCCTCGAGTTCTTCTTCACGGGTACTAGCAGGCACCCAGCCCGACTCAATATGTAAACGGGCCACGCGTCGGTAGTCGCGCTGAAAAAATGCCAAAAAATTCTGAGCCAAGTAATTTTTATCAAACTCAGACAATGACCCCACAATGCCAAAATCGAGGGCGATATAGCGACCTAAGGTGGCGGGACGATCAGAGACGTAAATGTTGCCCGGATGCATATCTGCATGAAAAAATCCATCGTCAAACACTTGAGTGAAAAAGATTTCAACTCCGGTGCGCGCCAAGGTGGGAACATCAACACCCGCTTGCTTAAGCCGGTCGATCTGGCTGACGGGAATGCCGTACATGCGCTCCATCGTAAAGACGGTCGAGGCGCAGTAATCCCACATGACTTCAGGCACCCACAACAAATCTCCTCGGCCACTCTCAACACCAAAGTTGCGTCGCAACTGGCTGCAATTCGCGGCCTCCCGCAAAAAATCGAGTTCGTCGTGCAAGTGCTTATCAAACTCAGCGACCACCTCGCGGGGCTTTAAACGTCGACCATCAGGCACCAACCGTTGAATCAACCCAGCCAGCGCGCGCATCAGCGAAAGATCTTGATTGATGACTTCAAGCATGCCGGGGCGCAACACTTTCACGGCAACATGACGACCATCGTGCAACACCGCAAAATGTACCTGCGCAACTGAAGCAGAAGCCACTGGGTCGGTTTCGAACGTCGCAAACAATGTTGAAGTCGGTGCGCCTAGTGCAAGCTCGATCATTGCCGCAGCCTTGTCTGAGGCAAACGGCGCAACACGGTCTTGTAGTAACGCCAATTCGTCGGCGACGTCCATCGGAATCAAATCACGACGGGTCGACAAGACTTGTCCGAATTTCACAAAAATCGGGCCAAGCGTTTCGAGCGCCAAACGCAGGCGCTGGCCACGCGGCATCTTTGGACGCGAACCGAGTCGCACTAGCCATAACAAACGATAGGCCACAGGATGATCGATACCAGACAGCACAAGCTCGTCAAGTCGATAGCGCAAGGCAACCACGATGATTCGCAGCAGACGCGGCAAAGACATCATGCTGGTGAGCCTGAGCGAGGCGTCAAACCCGCCAACCGCGCTTGCAGCGCAGCTTGACGGTGCTCAAGCTGTTCGAGCCTGGTCAATGCCCGAACGCCCTCTTGGGCCAATGACGCCAACGCGGGTGTACCCGCCAAGGTGTTTGACTCTTCAGAAAGATATTCGGCAATATTTTCTGTCAGGTTGCGGGCAAACGACTGGGCTGCCGCAAAGGCCCCTTGAGCCCCCGCAACGAGCCGACGGGCCGGCACATCACCCACCCATTGCGCGAGCGCATCTTCGGGGTCAGGGCGTAGGTCGCGCGCAAGATCAGAGACCACCTGCGCGAGCGCGGCCTGACCCGTGATGTGCACGCACTGTGCAATATCTACCCGAAGAGTAGGATCGAACACCGCACCCCACGACAGCTTGTCAGCAATCAACTCGAGCACTACATCAGGCACCACTGCGGAGTCGGCTAAGGTTAAATGACCGTTGTGTTCGATGGTCAGTGTTAACTGAACGCTGCCCAGGCAGACTCGCAGGGTTTGCCCAGCATGGCGTGCCAGCCGCTCTGCCGCCCAAGGTTGCTGACGCGTCAGCAAGTTCAAGGCGTGCGCCAAGAGCTTGACAGGATGTAAAGTGAAGGGAGTCGGCAAGTAGGGTGAGTCAGTGATCACGTCGCGCGGGGCATTGAAAGTCTGGATGAGGGGTGTAGTTTAACGGCTGAACGTGCAATCAGCCGCAAGAGATAGAAAAACGCCCGCGAAGCGGGCGTTTTTTTTGCAGCCCTACCCCACAGACTTAGCTAGCGTGGGTCACTGGGATTTGCTGAATCCCGGCCAACAACCAACCACCCTGTTCAGGCTTAAAGAGATTCCAGACCTCTTCAAAACGGAAGGCTTCTGCGCCAACTTGCTCACGCAACATGCCCGAGAACCGGACGCTCGCCAGATGGCCATCCGTGACCTTTTCAATTCCGAGCATTTCGGCGTTCAGCAACACCACCTCGGTATGATTCTCGCCCACTCGACCCGATAACTGAGCCTGCAGCTCTTTGAGCAAATCGTCAGTCAAGAAGTTACGCATCTGTGTCAGATCGCCGCTATCCCATACTTTTTGAATCGAAACAAACTGTGCTTTTGCTTCTTGCAAAAACCGGTTGGTATCAAAATCAACAGGAATAAACCAGTTTTGATCAGGCGCTGGTGCATCTGACCCAAAGCCCGCGGCGGACATCGAACCTGTGGCCGAGGCCGGCAACGCAACAGGTGCCGCTGGCGCAGCGGTTTCACGATACATCTCGTTGGCTGGTGGCTGCGTACCGCCCGAAGCGCCTGCAGCTTGCGTTGCAGGTTGAGCTGACGAGCCACGAATCATACGCAACACGAAGAACACACCGAAGATCACCACAGCGGCCAAAAGCGCCACCATCAAGAAATCACCCATCGCACCACCCAAGCCAAAATGCGACAACATGGCTGCGATCCCTAAGCCGGCCGCAATGCCAGCCAAAGGGCCTAGCCAGCGTGAGGCGCCGCTTGGCTTGGCCGCTGCCGCAGCGGGAGCCGCAGCAGCCGCAGGGGCCGTAGCGCTCTTTTGCGTTGTGGTAGCTGCCGCAGGTGTCGCAGGCTTTTGGCTGCTGACATTGCTGGATTGTCTGCCGGCGCTAGAACCGCTGCCCGCACGCGCGGCCTCAGCATCAAACGCGATCGAGGACAATGCCGCCCCACCCAAGGTGATGAGTGCTGCAGCGAAGAAACGAGTAATGAGACGGGACATCGAGTGCTCCTTAGCAAATAATTGCCAAAAAAATCAAATTATCATGAGGATCTAGGATCCCCAAATACTTACTAGAACCTGAATCTTACTGAAAGCTGAACAGGTTGTAAAGCATAGACGCCAGCGTTCACAATAAGTTCAATGTCACGATAAAAACTAATAACTACTTAGTCTTCGACTATTGCAAGGCAATTATCAGGCTAGCCCAGTTTGACACCCTCGTGCAACGCCGTTAACCCGGCCGACAAATTAAAGAACTGCACCCGAGACAAACCCGCCTGCCCGAACATTTCTTTAAGCTTTTCTTGATCCGGATGCATACGGATCGATTCGGCCAAGTACCGATAACTATCGGCATCACCCGCTACTTTTTTACCCAACCAGGGCAGCACCTTAAACGAATACCAATCGTAGACAGGCGCCAAGGGTGCAGCGATCTTTGAGAACTCGAGCACGAGCAATTTGCCACCCGGCTTGAGCACGCGCGTCATTTCGGCCAACGCACGATCTTTATGGGTCATGTTGCGCAAGCCAAAGGCCACGGTTACGCGATCGAAATAATTGTCTGCAAAAGGCAGCGACTCGCCGTCACAGACCGCGCAAGGCAGCACCACGCCGTCATCAATCAAGCGATCGCGCCCGACTCGCAGCATTGACTCGTTGATATCAGTCAACCACACCTCACCCTGTGCCCCAGCCTGTTTAGCAAAGGCGCGTGCCAAATCACCCGTACCCCCCGCAATATCCAACACTTTCATCCCCGGGCGTACAGCCGCCCGCCCAATGGTGAAGGCCTTCCAGAGGCGGTGTAAGCCAGCTGACATCAGGTCATTCATGACGTCGTAGCGTGCGGCGACCGAATGAAACACCTGCGCAACCTTCGCCGCCTTCTCTGACTCGGCCACTGTCTGATAACCAAAATGCGTATTTTTTTCCGTCATGGGTACTCCCCTGCCCTTTGCCCTATTGCACTGTCATATACATGACACATTGTCGCCATACTATAGACATGTCGCTCGCGTAAGCGCGCTATCTAAACTGGTACTACATCATGTCAAGCACCATTCTAGTCGTTGAAGACGAACCCGCCATCCAAGAGCTGATTGCGGTCAACCTTTCTTTTGCTGGGCACAAAGTCTTGCGTGCCTTTGATGTGGCACAAGCCGAGACACTCATCCGCGCTGAGCTGCCCGACCTCATCTTGCTTGACTGGATGCTGCCCGGCGCCTCGGGCCTGACCCTCGCGCGCAAACTGCGCAGCGATGAGCGCACCCGCCTGGTACCCGTGATTATGCTCACTGCCAAGGGCTCTGAGCAAGACAAAGTCGATGGACTGGAGTCAGGCGCAGACGATTACATTACCAAGCCGTTTTCGCCCAAAGAGTTGATGGCGCGCATCAAGGCTGTGTTGCGCCGACGCGCACCCCAACTCACTGATGATTTGATCGAAGTTGAAGGACTGAAGCTCGACCCCACCTCTCACCGCCTGACCGGAAATGGTCAACCGCTTGCGATTGGTCCGACCGAGTTTCGTCTGCTGCATTTTTTTATGACGCACCCCGAG
>Ga0194048_10000809_pt1 | contig 15320 bp, 12 predicted proteins | sample JunL225m_MetaG_FD_161685 | JGI IMG/M metagenome (GOLD analysis project Ga0194048, IMG submission 161685) | Anoxic zone freshwater microbial communities from boreal shield lake in IISD Experimental Lakes Area, Ontario, Canada - Jun2016-L222-5m | ecosystem: Environmental > Aquatic > Freshwater >...
ACCCCGAGATGAGGCTGCCTGGCAAAGATCGCGCACTGCGGCTGACTCTGACCGGCGTTACCGAGAGCTATGGCGTGCGATTCCGCATAACGAAAAACCACTACCTCACAGACGTCAAAGCACCGCCGCAGGATTACGTGGCAAACGTACTCATCAAGCCGGGTGACACCAAGGTCGTCTTTGGCCTCGCTGATTTCCTTGATTCCAAGAAGCAAACCATGCCGGACTGGAGCAACGTCTCCACCCTCAGGCTGGAATTCATTCAAAAAGGAAAGTCGATACCCTTGAAGGGTAATCCCATGCTCCAGTCACTTGAGTGGACGGCGGCGAAGGCAGAGAAATAACATGATCATGAAACACACCCTGATTGCCTTCCTGCTTGCTCCGCTGGCTACGTTGCACGCCGCCGACAGCCTTCCAACGTTTAGTTGGGACCATGTGCCGGTTTACGCCCACGTCGGCAAGCAGTCGGATGATTTCACGCCGGAGCAATTGGACTTCCTTGCGCGGCATTTCGACTTCGTCGCCATCGAGAAAGGCCAAGCCGCCCGCAAACGCGGCAGCACCGAAGCGGGGATCGCGGAGGCGGCACGTCAGATTAAACTACGCAAGCCGAGCGCGAAGGTGCTGTTTTATTGGAATGCCTTTCTCGATGTTCGAAGCTATCAGGCGAGTCACGAATTTCCCACCGAAGGGCACCTGAAGGATAAGCAAGGGAAACCGTTGATGGTTCGGGAAACCATTCCCACTTACGATCTCTCGCAAGCTAGCGTGCGGGGTTGGTGGTCTGATACAGCGGCCAAGGCGGTGCGAGAAGGAGGATGTGATGGCATCTTTGCCGATGCGCTGGCGCAAGTGACGGCAGCCGGAAAGCGCAAACGCCTAGGGGATGAAAAATATACGGCATTGAATGACGGACTGGTCGCAATGCTCGAAGAAACACGCCGCAAATGCGGCCCCGAAAAGCTCGTCCTCTTCAATGGAATCAGAGGGAATGATGGCGTACAGTTTCTGCCGCTCACCAGCGGCGCGATGATTGAGCATTTCGGCCACTTCTCCGGGGTAGGAAAAGAAAAGATGGCCGAAGATCTCGAGGCGATGCGTGCCGCCGCCCTAGCGGGCAAGATTGTCTGCCTCAAGGCATGGCCCGGCTTCGCCTGGCTGGATGCCGACATGATGAAGAAGCCGCACGACGAATTAGTCCGCCTTGCCCACGAACGTCTCACCTTTCCGCTGGCCTGTTTCCTCGTGGCCGCCGAGGCGAATTGCTACTTCTGCTACACGTGGGGCTACAGCGAGGAGCACGGCACCTTTGACTGGTATCCGGAGTTCGATAAGCCGCTCGGTGCCCCCCTAGGCGAAGCCAAACGCACCGGCTGGTCTTACCGACGAGAATTCGCCCACGCTGCAATCTCCGTCAATCTCGAAACCCAAACCGCCCACATTGATTGGAAACAATGAAACCCACCCTCCCACTCATCGCCGCCCTGCTGCTGGCGCCGCTGGCCGCGCTGCACGCCGCCGATGCTCCGAAGGCCCTCACCAAGACCAAGCCGGCACCCAGGCCCGCGTCGAAGTAAGCCCCCTGTATCCGATTGCCCGAACTCGGGGTTTCCTGATGCTAACGAGACCGCCACCCCTGGCGGTCTCTTGCGTATGGGAGACTCCCCCACCCCCTCCGACCACACCCTGCAGGTGCAGAGACTCTTCGTCCAGCACCAGCAGGTGGTGCTGTATTACGTCCTGACGATCGAACCAAACCTCGGGGACGCCCAGGATATCGTCCAGGAAGCGTTCCTCACGGTGAGCCGCAAGGCGGAGACTTACGCGCTCGGCACGAACTTCCCGGCATGGGCCTGCACGGTCGCGCGTTATCAAGCCCTACAGTTCCAGCGCGCCCGCGCCCGCACCGCCGCCCGCCTCGACAATGACGTCATGGAGATGCTCTATGGCGAAGACGGGCCCGCCCCGGAAATCCTCGGCTCGCGCACACAGGCCCTCAAAGGCTGCCTCAGCAAACTGGCACCGAAAGCGGCTGATCTTATCCGCCGCCGCTATCACCTCGGCCAGATGCCAGAAGATATTGCGCCAGTCGTCGGATGGACACCCAACTCCGTGCGCGTCGCCCTCTCTCGTGCCCGTCAGACCCTTCGCGCCTGCGTCGATCGCACGCTCGGCACCTCTGAACTTTCATGAATCAAGAACGCCACAACATCCTCTTCGATGCTTGGTCGGAGTCGCGCCTAACCCCAGCTGAAGCGACTGAGCTCAGCGCCTTACTCCGCGCCGACCCCGAAGCCCTCACTCGTTTTCGCGAAGCCTCGGTCTTCCATAGCCAGCTTCACGCCGCGCTCGACGCCCTTAATCTTGACCAAGCTTCCACCCCAGAGAAAACCGTCGCCTTCCTTTCGCGTGGTCGCGCCCTCGGCCTTGCGGCCATGCTGCTCGCCGTCGGCCTGACCGTTGCCTCGCTTGGCTGGATGCTGACCGCCTACGCCGAACATTCCGAGATCCGGTCGCTTGGCATCCAAGACGGCAGGTTCGATGCGCTCAAGGGCCGAGTCCCCGATGGATTCCCCTCGGAAATCTTCACCTGGGGCGGCGATCCGAGCGAAATCACAGCGGCTGACGCAACCCACCCCACAACCTTACGCTTTCTGGAAGCGGCTGGCGAACCGAACATCCCGAACAGCCCCCGCCAATCCTGCGACGTCTTTCAAATCGTTGACCTGAAGTCCGTGCGCGACCAACTACTGACCTCAAGTGAAGCCTACGTGGAACTACAGGCCAGCCTCCTTGATGCACGAAGCGAAAAGAACGCACCCGTTCGCTTCATCAGCAAAATCTATGTCTTCGAAGGGGCACCGAATGATGTCGCCAAAAATTGGCCGCCCCAGCACGACCAAGTCCTTGCCAGCGGCGCACAGTTCCACGTCAGCCACGGTGGTAAGTCGGGCGAGTGGAAGACCCTAACGACCCGTTGCGTCCTTCCTCCTACCGCCGGCTTCCTCGTCGTGCAACTCGGCGCCGGTAGCGCCGGCAAGCCAGGCCAAGCTTCACCCAAGCTCGGGGAGCAATTCGCCGACGACATCCGCCTGACGCTCCATACCCGCCAGAACAAGGCCGAACTTGCCGCGCGCTGAACTTCTTCACCCTTTCATTTCATGAGAACCTTATTACTCATTATCGCCACTCCCATACTCGCTCTCGAGTACGCCCATAAGCCTGCCGACCCTCAGCCGACGGGCTGGCCACTCACGGCGGAAGAAAGCGCTTTCATCGCCAAACCGGAATACGAACGCCGACCCGGCCGCGAGATTAACAAGCACCTCCCTGAACTTTGGCCGGCCGTGCCCTCGGCAGGCTTCTTCGGCGGCGATGCGTGGCTGAAACTCCACGAAGCCCACGTCAAGACGGTGCAGGCAAACCAAGGCCCCCTCGATGTGCTTCTGGTGGGCGATAGCATCACGATCCAGTGGGGCTCCTCCTGGTCGAAACACTTCCCCGACCGCAAGGCGGTGAACATCGGTATCGGCGGCGACAAGACGCAGAACGTACTGTGGCGTCTCGATCATGGCGGCGTCGATGGCCTCAAGCCCAGCGCCATCGTGCTGATGATTGGTAATAATAATATGTTCTTCACGCCCGAGACCGGCGTGGCCGCCGCCGCCCAAGGCGTAAAGGCCTGTCTCGCCAACCTCCGCGAAAAGTTCCCCGAAGCACTGATCGTGGTCGCGAAGATCCTTCCCTGCCACACCCCGAAGGTCCGCTTCTACGAAGACATCCTGCTGACCAACGCCGAGATCGACAAACTGAACCTCGGTGCTGACCCGAAGGTCAAGGTGCTCGATCTCACCCAGGACTTCCTCAACGCCGACGGCACCATCAAGAGGTCCCTCTTCACGGCCGACAACATCCACCTGTCACCTGAAGGGTACGCGGCCTACGCCGCTCGGCTGAAGCCGTTGCTGGACGCATCGCTCAAACGCTGAGACACTAAAATCGTGAGGCTTCTCCTGTCGATCATCCTTCCCCTCGCCGCAGTCGTGGCAGAGGAGCCGCGCGTCTTCCTGGAGAAGCATTGCTACGAGTGCCACGACAAGGAGACGAAGAAAGGCGGACTGGACCTGGAATCGCTTGGTTCGGAAAAGCAACAGCAAGACCGCTGGATCAAGATCCATGATGCTGTCGCCGATGGTGAGATGCCCCCGGTAAAAAAGAAAACCCGTCCTTCGGCCGCGGAGAGCGCCGCCTTCGTTGCCGAACTCGACACCCGACTGAACTCCGCCTCTAACGAGACCCGTCCGACTCGCATCCACTTGCGTCGGCTCACTCGCCTCGAATTCGAGAACTCGCTCAAGGACCTGCTCTCACTTCCACGTCTCGATATCCAGTCACTGCTACCGGCCGATGGACGAGTCGCCGGCTACGATAAAATCGGTAGCGGACTCGACCTCTCACCGGGACATCTGGCGGCCTATGCTGAAGCCGTCGAGAAAGCTCTCGATATCGCGATCGCCACGCAGAGCACCGCGCCGCGGGTTTATCAGAAGCGCATCTACCCAGCGGGCCTGTTCAAGTTCGGCGCCAACCTCGCCCACGGACAGTTCGTTTTGCTTAAAGACAAACAGCCCGATCCTGCCCTGCCCGTCCGCGGCGGCTTCGAGGACAAGAAGGGCCATGTCGGCTTCGAGGGACCTGACCTCAAGGACAGGAACGCCTTGATCAAAAGCCCGGTAGTCGCCAAGAGCCAGAGCGCGGTTGGTCTCCTCAATCCCAATCTCTCCGGCTACGAAGCGGCGATGAACGTCGCTCCGATCTTCGCCGGCACTTACCGCCTCCGCCTCTCGACCTGGGGCTTCCGTTGGGCGAACGGGAAGCCGAATCCTTGCGACGCACCTCAAGCCGCCGTGCTACGCGCGCACGAAGAAGGCAAACAACAGGAAGGCGGCCGACTCCTCGCCGCCTTCACCGCCCCCTCGATGGAATCAAAGGTCGGCGAGGTCACCGCTTGGCTCGATGCCCATGAATCCATCGTCTTTGACCCAGTGTCTATTCCTTGGATCGGCTTACGCGTTGGGCAGGTCGCTGGACGTGCCGTCAAACATGTCGGGCCTGGCGTGGCCCTCGATTGGTTCGAGATCGAAGGCCCGCTCAATGCCGTCTGGCCACCTGTCAGCCACACACGTCTCTTCGGCGATTTCCCGATCAAGCCATGGGCAGGCGGCGACGCCCTACCTCCGCACCGAGAGAAGATCCGCAGCCAAGGGGGCTACTTACCCAGCATTTATTTCGACCTCACACCCGCCGAACGTGAGCCGAAGCTCGAGACGGTAAGTTCAGCTCAACCCATTGATGATGCCCGCAAAATTCTGACCGATTTTCTGCCGCACGCCTTTCGCCGCGATGTCGCCGCAGCGGAAATCGAACCCTATCTGAAACTCCTGCAGACACGCCTCGACGCCAAGGACTGCTTCGAGGACGCCATGCGCCGAGTCTACGTGGCCGTACTGACCTCGCCGGAATTCCTCTTCCTACCTGGGGACACCAAGAAAGAATCGCCCCTGTTCGCAGATAATCCCGACTACGCACTCGCCTCGAGGCTCTCCTATTGGCTCTGGAACGGCCCACCGGACGCCGAGCTCCTCGGAACCGCTCGACAACTCAAGCTCCACGAGCCGGCGTTGCTTCTCGCTCAGGTCGACCGCATGCTCGCCGACCCCAAGGCCGAACGCTTCACTCGCGACTTCGCCCGCCAGTGGCTCGAGCTCGGTCGCCTCGACGAGACCAATCCCGATCCAAAACTTTATCCGGAATACCGCTTCCTACTCGGCGATGGCGTCGCCGAAGAGACTCCAGCCTTTCTCCGTGAGCTCATCACCCAGGACCTCCCAGCTCGCTCCTTACTAAAGCCCGGCTTCGCGATGCTCACCCAACGGCTGGCAGAACACTATGACATCGGTGGCATCCAAGGCGTGGAAGTGCGCAAAGTCACCCTACCCTCCGAGAGCTTGCGCGGCGGCCTACTCGGCCAAGCCGCGATCCATAAGCTGACCGCCAACGGCACGACGACCTCACCGGTCAAACGCGGCGTCTGGGTCTCGGACCGTCTGCTCGACGCACCAGCGCCTCCGCCGCCACCCGGCGTCTCGGCGGTCGACCCCGACACCCGCGGTACGACGACGATCCGCGAACAGTTGAACAAGCACCGCTCCGACCCGAGCTGTGCCGCCTGTCACGCGAAGATTGATGCCCCAGGCTTCGCCCTCGAAGCGTTCGATCCTATCGGCGGCCTTCGCATGCGCTATCGCTCAAACGGCCAAGGCGACTTGCCGCCCGAAAAGGGCCACATCGACTGGAAGGTCGAATATAAACTTGGCCCGAAGGTCGACGCCTCCGGCGCACTGCGCGACGGTCGTGCCTTCCGCGACACCGCCGCTTTCGTCGATCTGTTGGCGACCGATGACGAGAAACTCGCCCGCGCCTTCGTGGCGCACCTCGCCCGCTACGCAACGGGAACGGAAATTAATTACGCTGACCGCGTCGAGATCCGTCGTATCGTCGCACAGACCAAGGCGAACGGATACGGCCTGCGTTCACTCATCCATGAGCTCGCCCAGAGCGCACTCTTCCTCCCACTTTCTCGCTAATTTATGAAAAAAACTTTGGCCAACATCCTGATGGGACTGTCAAGTATCCTGACAGTTTTAATGCTACTTCTTAGAACGTCCACCAACGTTAACTGGCTGGAAAATATTTGGTTCGTCGGCACTATCGGTCTTTGCTTCGTAGCCGCATTACTTATCGAGCAAAAAGAATAATCCACTCCACCGATCCCCATGAACCGCCGAGACTTCCTCTTCGCCGCCGGCGCCTGCCTCGCCCTACCCGCCCTGGCCAGGGAAGCGGAGAAGGCACCGCCCAAACGCCTGGTCGCCATCCACGTGCCCCTCGGGATGATGCCCGCCTTTTTCTTCCCGAAGGTCGGCGAGATCTCGAGCCCCTACCTCGATCTGCTGGCGAAACAGCGCGACCAATTCACGACCTTTGCCGGGCTCTCACACCCAGGCGTCGACGGCAATCACCACGCCGGACAATGCTTCCTCTCCGGCGCGCCGCATCCCGGTCAGCCAACTTTCCGTAACAGCCTCTCACTCGACCAACTGGCCGCAGAGAAAATCGGCGAAGACACCCGCTTCTCCTCGCTCGCCGTGGCCGTCCGCCAAGGCGAACATTACGCCGACTCAGTTGCCGTCTCCCGCTCCGGCGTCATTCTTCCCGCCGAGGCCAGCGCCGAACGGCTCTACCGGAAGCTCTTCGTCGCTGGCACGCCCGAAGAGAAAGCCGCCACCATGCGCCGTATCCAGGCCGGCGGCAGCGTGCTCGACCTGATCCTCGATAAAGCCAAGCGGCTCGAAAAGAGCTCCGACGCGCAAGACCGCGCACGTCTTGATCAATACTTCCAGAGCGTGCGCGAGCTCGAAGGACGCCTCGAACGCAGCATCGCTTGGGAGAACCGACCTAAGCCCAAGGTGGATTACCCGATGCCGAAGGATATCGCCGACGCCAACGAAGTCGTCGCCCGCTCGCGCCTGATGTTTGACCTCGTCCGCCTAGCCTTGCAGACCGACAGCACCCGTGTCGTCACGCTTTCTCTCAGCACTTTTTCCGTCGTGCCGCACGTCCCCGGCGTGAAGAACGAGACCCACGGCCTCACCCACCACGGCAACGAGCCGGACAAGATCTCCGAACTCCGCAAGATCGAGGAGGCCCAGCTGGCCGTCTTCGGCGAGATGCTCTCGGCCTTCCGTGAGACGCGAGAGACCGGCGGCAACCTCCTCGACCGCACACAGATTCTCTACGGCAGCTGCCTCGGCAACGCCAACTCGCACAGCAATCAGAACCTCCCGCTGATCCTCGCAGGCGGCGGCTTCCGCCACGGCCAGCACCTAAGCTTCGACACCGTCAACAACACACCGCTGGCCAACCTCTACGTGAGCATGCTCCAGAATCTTGGCGTCGAAGCCGACAAGTTCGCCACCAGCACGGGTAGCCTGCGCGGACTGCGCTCTTAAGGAACGGGATTGCAGGGTCGCCGGGACCTGCTGACATCGGCGCATCCCCATGCGCCCCCTGCTGCTTTCCCTGCTCGGTCTCTCCGCCGCCCTCCCCGCCCAGGACATCGTCATCTACGGCGGCACCTCGGGCGGGATCACCGCGGCCATCCAAGCCGCACGCGAAGGCCGTACGGCCGTGCTCATCGAACCGACCAAGTTCCTCGGCGGTCTGACCACCGGCGGTCTCGGCGCCACTGATATCGGCAATAAGAAGGCCATCGGCGGGATCTCCCGCGAATTCTATACCTCCATCGCGAAGTACTACGCCGACGATGCCAAGTGGGCCCACCAGACGCGCCAGGAATATTTCTCCAAGCGCCCCCACGGCAACGCTGCCGACGAAGGTACGATGTGGACCTTCGAGCCCCACGTGGCCACCGCGGTCTACGACCAGATGCTCAAGGCCGCCGGAGACAAAGTGACGGTCGTATACGCTGAACGCCTCGACCTTAAGAAAGGCGTGATCAAGGACGGCACCCGCATCGTGAAGATTGTCATGGAGAGCGGACGTGAGTTCTCGGGCAAGATTTTCATCGATGCGACCTACGAAGGCGACCTGATGGCCAAGGCCGGCGTCAGCTATCACGTCGGCCGCGAGGCCAACGCTACCTACGGCGAGACGCTCAACGGCGTCCAGGTCGGCCATGCGAAGTCCCACCAGTTCAAGGTCGAGGTCGACCCTTATGTGAAGAAAGGCGACCCCGCCAGCGGCCTGCTTCCTGGCATCGAGAAGGAGATCCCAGGCCCCGACGGCGCCGGCGACCGCAAGGTCCAGGCCTACAACTTCCGCATGTGCACGACGGATGTCCCAGAAAACCGCCGCGACTGGGAGAAGCCGGCGAACTACGATGAACGCTGGTATGAACTGGCTCTTCGTAACGTCGAAGCCGGAGAAGACCGCAACTCTTGGGCCCCCACGCCGATGCCTAACCGGAAGACGGATACGAACAACAACTTCGCCATCAGCACTGACTTCATCGGCCAGAACTGGGATTACGCTAACGCCGATTACGCCACCCGCGCCAAGATCTGGCAAGCCCACGAGGACTGGCAGAAGGGGCTGATGTGGACCTACGCTTACCACCCGCGGGTGCCGGAGAAGATGCGCCTCGCGTTCCAGAAACTCGGCCTGGCGAAGGATGAGTTTAAGGACAACGGCAATTGGCCTCGCCAACTCTATGTCCGCGAAGCTCGCCGAATGATCTCCGATTACGTTATGTCCGAAAAGAACTGCCGTCGCGTCGAGGTCATCGACGACTCCGTCGGCATGGGCGCCTACAACATGGACTCGCACCACATCCAACGCTTTGTGACCAAGGAAGGCTTCGTCCGCAACGAGGGCGACGTTGAGGTCGGCAGTAAACCCTACCCGGTCAGCTACCGCAGCCTCCGCCCCAAGGCCTCCGAATGCACCAACCTCCTCGTACCGGTCTGCATGAGCGCCAGCCACATCGCCTACGGTTCGATCCGCATGGAGCCCGTCTTCATGGTGCTCGGTCAGTCCGCCGCCACTGCCGCCGGCCTCGCCATCGAAGGAAATACTTCCGTCCAAGCTATTGATGTCGGTGCACTCAAGGAACGTCTCCTCGCCAGCGGGCAGATGCTCGACTTCGTGACGACGACCCCAGCGGCTGGCACCGGCCGCGGCACCGGTAAGACGAAGCTCGCCGGCATCATCGTCGATGACAACGAAGCCACGATCAAAGGGTTCGAGACGACCGGCTCAACCTCCGCCGGCTTCGTCGGCGACGGCTATCGCCACGACGGCAACGCCGAGAAAGGCACGATGACGGCGCGCTTCACCCCTGCCCTGCCCTCCGCCGGCTCCTACCGCGTCGCAATTTCCTACAGCATCAATAGCAATCGCGCCACGAACGTTCCTGTCACGATTCATCACGCCAAAGGCGAAACCAAGGCCCTCGTGAATCAGAAGCTCAAGCCGAGCGACGGCCTCTTCCATGTCGTCGGCACCTTTGAGTTCGCCGCGGGCAAGGACAGCTGGGTCGAGATCGGCAACGCCGGCACCGATGGTTACGTGATCGTCGACGCCGTGCAGTGGCTGCCCGCCAAGCTTTGATGCAGTCACGGCTTCAGAACGCGTCGGCCTCTATCCGATAACTGAAATCGGCCCCGTTTAAGCGAAACTTCCACTGCAGGGTGGGGTCTAATAGGGTAGATGAATATCAGCCTCTACCGACTCAGCGCCATTCTTGCCGGCGGTGTCCTCATGTCACTGACCGCCCTCCACGCGGCTGAAGCCAAGAAAGCCGACACCCGACCCAACATTCTGTTTATCATCGTAGACCAACAGCATGCGGAAATGTTGAGCTGCGCCGGTAACCCCAATCTCAAAACCCCCGCGATGGACAGCCTGGCAGCCACAGGGGCTCGCTTCACCCTGTCCTACTGCGCCGATCCCGTGTGCGTCCCTTCCCGGTACAGCATGATGACTGGTACCATGCCGAGCCGCGTCCGCATGGAAACCAACGATGACTCGAACAAAAGTAAAGTATCCCCAGCGCTGCTTCAAAATACGATGGGCCAAATTTTCAGCAAAGCAGGCTACGAGACGATCTATGGGGGGAAGGCACACTTCCCGATGTCGATCGAAGCTGCCGGCTTCAAGCAGTACGACCGAAAAAACGAGGCTGACCTGGCCGGGACCGGCCTGACTAAGAACAGCGTGAAATTCATCCGCCAACCTCACGATAAACCTTTCCTGATGGTGAGCTCGTTCATTAATCCGCACGATATCTGCTTCATGGCGATTTCTTCCGCCAAGAAGCCCGGAACCATCACTGGACCCAAGCCGCTGATGGAAGCCATGAAGATGCCCACAGGTGTAACCCGTGAAGATTTTTTTGCCAAACTCTGCCCACCCTTACCGACGAATTATGCCATCCCGTTAGGCGAACCAGAAGCCATCCTCGCTGCCGATCAACGCGGCTTTCGCGTCCATGCCCGGAACGAATGGTCAGAGGAACAATGGCGCATGCATCGCTGGACTTATGCTCGCCTGACCGAAACCGTAGATGCCGAAATCGGCGAGGTGCTGAAAGCATTGAAAGAAACCGGTCTGGATGAAAACACTCTGGTTGTATTCACGAGCGATCACGGCGACATGGATGCCTCTCATCGTCTGGAGCATAAGTCCGTACTCTACGATGAAGCTTCACGCGTCCCTTTCATCGTCAGCTGGAAAGGCGTCACCAAAGCCGGCCTAATTGACAAGGAACACCTCGTGTCGACCGGACTCGACATCATTCCCACCCTGTGTGATTTCGCCGGAATCCCGCTCCCGACCGAACTCAAAGGTCGCAGCGTTCGCGCCCTGACCGAAGGACGCACGCCTGCCTCATGGCGCGAAACCATAGTCACCGAAAACGGAGGAAGCCGCATGCTGAGATCGGCGCGTTATAAATACGTCGTCTACGCCACCGGAAAACGGAATGAGATGCTCACCGATATGAAGGATGACCCAGGTGAGATGAATAACTTGGCCTTGGATCCCGCCTTCGCCTCCGTACTGACCGAACACCGGCGTCTACTTAAAGAGTGGTATCCGCAAAACGGCGAAGTGCTCGACGCGAAATATAACATCAAGGGAAACTGAACTAACGGCGGCACCGCCCTAGCCCCCCGCCTAATGAGACCATCCCTCTTCTTTCTGCTGACACTCATCCCATGGGCCGCGCTCCCTGCCGCCGAACTTAATCAGCCTAAGCCGACCCTTCTTCAGCGTATCATGACGGCGGCAGACAAAAACAAGGACGGCAAACTTTCAGTCCTCGAATACAAGACGCTGGACGTCCAAGCGACGCATCACGGCGACGCTCACTTCGAAGCGAGCGACACCAATAAAGACGGTTTCATCGACATTACCGAACTCGCGGGTGCGCTCAGCCGCCAGACCTGGTACACCATCCTCAGCGAAGGAACCGAAGCATGCTTTAACCGCCTGGACTCGAATAAAGACGCCAAGCTCGACATCAAAGAGTTCCGTCCCATCTCCAAGATGGGCGCACATACCGAACAACATTTCAAAAGCGCTGATACCAACAAGGACGGGTTTCTCGACCTCGCTGAATTTTCCGGTCTTGCTGAACATAAAATCGTAAAAGCTCCCGAAGTCAGTCCGCCCAAAAAGAAGTAAGACAAAGCCATTGGGGTAATTGACTGAAAATAAGGGGGGTTTGGACTAACTTTGGCTTGGGGCTGGGGTTGCCTTAATAGATAACCCATAGAACCCCTTTCGATGAAAGCCCTTACCCTTCTCTTAGCCCTTCTGCTCACGCCTTTCGCTGGCTTACAGGCGGCTGACATCAAAAAGCCGAACATCCTGCTGGTGATGGTCGATGACATGGGCTTCTCCGACCTGGGTTGCTACGGCAGCGAGATCGCCACCCCCAACATGGACAAGCTCGCTGCCAACGGCGTTCGCTTCTCGCAATTCTACAATACGGCCAAATGCCACTCCTCACGCGTCAGCCTGCTCACAGGTCGCTGGTGCAAACAAGCAGGCGACCAAGGCATGAGCCGGGCGGTGACGATTCCCGAGGTTCTCCATCCGGCTGGCTACTTCACGGCGATGACGGGTAAGTGGCATCTGGACAAGGAGCCGACCGACTTCGGCTTCGACCGCTACTTCGGACATCTTTCCGGCGCGACCAACTACTACAAAGGCGACAAGACTTTTCGATTAGACGGCAAACCTTGGACCGTACCCGCGCAAGGCTTCTACACCACGATAGCTAACGTGGATTACGCTATCAACTTCCTTGATGCCGCTCGCTCGGCTAAGAAACCTTGGTTCCTTTATATCGCCTTCAACGCACCCCACGGCTCCCTGCAGCCCTTAAAAGTCGATTACGAGAAATACTTGGGGCGCTATGATGCGGGCTGGGATATCGTCCGCGCCGCCCGAGTGGCCAAGCAGAAACAAATCGGACTACTTCCGGCTGACACCGTGGAGTGCCCGCGTCCGGAGCATATCCCCGCCTGGGATAAGTTACCCTCCGAACAAAAGACCTGGGAGTCGCAACGCATGTCTGCCTACGCCGGGCTCATCGATCGCATCGACCAAGAGATGGGGCGCCTGCTGGCCAATCTCCAAAGTGCCGGCGAAATGGAAAACACCCTCATCGTCTTCGTCTCCGATAACGGCGCCTGTCCTTACGACCGCGGCCGCCCCCAGATCGGCACCCATCCTTACGACCCCGACACCTCATGGTCAGACAGCACAGGCTGGGCCTGGGCCCGTAATTCGCCTTTCCGATTTTACAAACAGAACCAATTCGAAGGCGGCATCTCGACGCCCGCTATCATGCATTGGCCAGCTGGACTGAAGACCAAATCAGGCTCGATCGTCAGCAGCCCAGCCCACCTCGTCGACCTACTCCCCACTTTTGCCGAGATCACTGGAACAAAATCACCGGAGACCTTCCCCGGCCGTCAACCTACGCCGCTCGCAGGCATTTCTCTAGCGCCAATCTTAGCCGGCGGGGAAATCAAGTCGCGTCCACCGATTCATCTGTTGTTCGGTAGCGATCGCGGCCTGCGCGACGGGGAATGGAAGATTGTCAGTTTCCAAAGCCAACCCTGGGAACTCTACCAGATGTCGACGGATCGCACCGAACTGAACGACCTCGCTTCACAGCACCCCGACATCCTTAGCCGCATGGTCAAACAATGGCATGACCTCACCGCCAATGTGCTCCTATCGACCGGCAAAGACAACCAGCCAGTCTCGACCAAAGTCATTCCGAAAACGCACATTGGTTGGACCGATTACGCCGCACCTCTTACCGCCGGAAAAATCAGAGGCAAAGGAAAGCAATCGACGGACAAGGCGGATTCCACGACCGGCGCTCTTCCGCGCGGACGGGCCGGCACCAAGGTCAAGGTGGACGGAAAACAGCTCGTGCTCACTTGCTCAAGCAAGGACCCAGGTCTTGCGTTCGATAAACTGGGCGTAAGCACGCCCGGACCCTATACCCTCACCTTCCGCGTGCAAAGCAAGTCGAGCGGCGAGGCTAAATTATTATGGACAACGGATGCGGCGACCATCCTGCCCAAAGGAAAACTCCAACTGTTCACGGTCAAGCATGACGGACAGTGGCAGGACATCTCTTTGACCATCGCGGAAACCAAAACGCTCTTCGGCATGCGCCTCGACCCGTGCGCCGGTGAAGGCGAGGTACGCATCGAAGCACTGCAGCTCAAGGACGCGAAGGGAATGGTGCTCAAGAGCTGGCCTTAAGCTCGAATTTTTATTCTTTTTTTAAAAATCGCCAATGAAACCGCTCATTTTCTTCGCGCTCTTATTCCTGCCTCTTATCGGCTTGCAGGCCGCGGAAGCGAAGAAGCCCAACGTCCTATTCATCGTCGCGGATGACCTGGGTTACGGCGAGCTGGGTTGCTATGGCGGCAACGGAATCCCTACGCCGAACATCGATCGGCTCATCGCCAAGGGCGCACGCTTCACGGATGGTTATGTCACAGCCCCCTTTTGTGCTGCATCCCGTGCCGCGCTGATGACCGGACGATACCAGACGAGCTTCGGCTTCGAGTTCAACCCCATCGGCAGCAAGAACCTGCAACCAGGCATCGGCCTGCCTATCGGCATCCCCACCGTCGCCGATCGCCTACGCACCGCAGGCTACCATACGGGCCTTGTCGGCAAATGGCACTTGGGCGGTACCGCCCCCTTCCACCCGCAGCGACGTGGGTTCGATGAGTTCTTCGGATTTCTGCACGAGGGCCACTACTTCGAACCCGAACCCGGCAAGGGCAACACGACCTGGCTGCGCCGCAAGAGCCTGCCCAATGGCGCCATTGGCCGATGGACGTCACCGGACGGCCGTCTGGTCCTGAGCGATCACCTGAAGTCCGACGAACCGGAGTACAATAAAGACAACCCAATGCTTCGAGGCGAAAAGGACATCGAGGAACCGAGCAATCTGACAGACGCATTCACGCGCGAGGCGATAGACTTCATCGACCGCTCAAAAGAAAAGCCCTTCTTCCTCTATCTCGCCTATAACGCCGTCCACAGCCCGATGCAGGGAACCGACGTCCACATGGCGCGCTTCAAGGACATGCCCGACGTGCACCGACGCATCTTCGCGGCGATGCTCACGCACCTCGACGATTCCGTGGGTAAGCTTTTGGCCAAGCTGGACGCCAATGGGCAGACCGAGAACA
>Ga0194048_10000816_pt1 | contig 15268 bp, 12 predicted proteins | sample JunL225m_MetaG_FD_161685 | JGI IMG/M metagenome (GOLD analysis project Ga0194048, IMG submission 161685) | Anoxic zone freshwater microbial communities from boreal shield lake in IISD Experimental Lakes Area, Ontario, Canada - Jun2016-L222-5m | ecosystem: Environmental > Aquatic > Freshwater >...
GGTTAGCCCAGGGGGTGAACGTCGACGCCACTGATTCCTCGCCCGCGATGGTGGCCATCGGCCGCGAGGCGGTGCCGGCAGCGAACTGGTCGGTGCACAATGCCTTCGGACCCATTGAGAAAGCCAACGCCATCGCCTCGACTGGCTTGCTGCATTGGGCGGCGGATCCGGCGGCCGTCTTGAAGCATTGGCGGGCCGCGTTGCCTGAAGGTGGCCGTTTGCTGCTGGGCGTACCGTGTGATCCTTGCCTGAACGAATTACGTGACCTCATCGGCGAAGGCCCCGTCCGCTGGCGCGATGAAGCGCAGTGGTTGGCTTTACTTAAAGGGGCTAAGTTCGACGTCCATGCGCATGGCGTCTTGGAGTCGGAGGAAATTTATCCGAGCGCATTGGATTTCCTGCGCTCGCTACATCGCAGCGGCGTGACCGGTGAACCGCGTCTGTCGGCCGGCGAATTGCGTTCCATGATCCGGGATTATGATCGCTTGAATGCGCGCCCCGAGGGTGTGGTCGCCACTTGGGCGTGGTTGTTGGTGGATGCCACGGCCGCGGTTAGTGGGCGTAGTTGATCGGTTGGCCAGTTGGCAAGGCATGCAGAAGGTAGGGGCAGCACCGCGTGCTGCCCTAGTCTGGCGTGGGTAGGGCGGTGATTGCCATCACCGCCGTCCGAGTGGGGTAGGGGCGCCACTGCGTGGCGTCCGTGGGAGGATGGAGGTTATGGGGTCCGATGACTTGCCCGGCTCATCGTGTCCTGCGCTGCGAACGGACGCGACGCAGTCGCGCCCCTACCCAGCGGCAGATAGGACTGTCCCTACCCTCAAGGCAAGGGACACGGACAGGAGCTGGCGCATTTTGTTGTGAGGGTGGGACGGCTGTCCTCAGCCGTCCGTTCGTCGGATGAGTTGCGGATCTCGATCGGGTTAACGGCGGGTTGAGGACAACCCGCCCTACCGGCGAAGCAGAGGCGCCATTTTGAAGAGACAGAGGGTAGGGATGCGATGACATCGCATCCGGAGGTCTCTACGCGAACGGACGCGACGCAGTCGCGCCCCTACCTCTTACTCAAAGCTGAATTCGCCGTCGGTCGCTTCGGGCGGAGGCGGATCGCCGGCGAGGATGGTGCGGACGAAGAGATCGCGGTGTTCGGCGCAAGGGCCATGAGCACGCAGGGCCTCGACGTGCTCCGGTGTGCCGTAGCCTTTGTGCGTCGCAAAACCGTATTGGGGATAGCGCGCATGCATTTCGACAAGCATCCGGTCGCGTTCGACCTTGGCGATGATTGAGGCTAGCGCGATGGCGAGGCTCTTGCCATCGCCCCCTTTGATGGATTCGTGGGCCCAGGCGAAGGGGCGTAACGGCAAGCCATCGACGAGTACGAGGAACGTACGGGCGTCGGAGCGGCCGAATAATTCACCTTCCGTGCCCGCGGCAGCGAAGAGGGGGGCCATCGCGCCCGTGGCGAGCTTGGCGATGCAGCGGGCCATCGCGAGGCGAGTAGCACCGAGAATATTATGGGCGGAGATTTCCATCACCGAGCCCGCGGCCCACGTGGTCTTCAGTTTGCCTTCGGCCTCCATCTCGGCGATGCGGGCGCGCAGTTCGGCCCGCTTCTCGGGAGTGAGTTTCTTGGAATCGTTGGCGCCCGAAAGCTTCCGTAGCCAGGCGGGTTCACCGTAGAAGCCAGCATCGAGTAGCACCGCCGCGGCGATCACCGGACCGCAGAGGGAGCCACGGCCAGCTTCATCCACTCCCGCGATGCCCGGACGATCGGCACCTTTTTTGCGGTCGAATGATGCCAGCGAGGCCACGGGTTACTCCGCCTTCTTGCGGCGGACGAAGGGTTTGGTGGCCGGTGGCTCGAGCCCGCGGACCTCGTAGGCGGTCTTAAAATGCAGCTTGGCGAAGTTGACGAGGATTGCCGGACCGAGACGGCCGACGAGTTCGATGCCCGCATTCTTGGCTTCGGAGCCGGAGCCCTTGGGGAGCTGGACGCCGCCATCTTGGGAGAGGCGGTCGATCTCGCGGACGAAGGCCGCGCGGGCGACGATGGAGGCCGCCGCGACGACGGGGTCGGATTCGGCCTTGGTGCGCATGCGGAGGTCGAACTCGACGCCTTTACGGGCGAGCTCCTTCTGCACGAGGGGTTCTTCGGTGAATTGGTCGAGCAGGCCCCACTTGGGGCGGCGCTGGTGTTGAAGTTCGAAATCCTTGAGGGCCTCTTCGCACGACGTCGCGTGCATCCAGCCCAGCAAGCGATTGAGGTTTTTGCCGAAGCGCGAGTGCAGCTCGTTATACTTCGCCATGCGCATGAACGTCGTCTTCACCGCCACGCCGGGGGTGGAGCGGATGACGCGGTCGAGTTCGGCGATCTTCGTGTCGGTGAGTTTCTTGGAATCCTTGATGCCCAGTTCGATCCACTCGCGCGTCATCTCGCCCGTCGCGATGACGCAGGCGGAGACCACTGGGCCAAAGAGGTCGCCCTTGCCGGACTCGTCGAGGCCGGCGTGTTCTTCGAACCACTCGGGATTATTCTCGGCCTCGTAGCCGAGGACCGCTTGGCCGGTGACGTCGGGCTCGAGGGTAAATTTGACGAAGTCTTCGGTGCCCTTGCCCGAGATGACGCACTTACCGGATTTATAATGGACGATGTTCAGGTTATCGCCCTTGAAGGCGAAGGCAGCGTGGTCGACGACGAAGGAGGACCAGCCTTTGGCGACAAGGATGGTGCGGAGCTTCGCGGCCTCAGCTGCGTCGAGCTTCAGCGTGTGCATCGCCACTTTCTTCGGCTCGTCGTCGGAGTCCTGCTTTGCCTTTCGTGCCATGAGTCCCAAGGTCTACCCGAGTTGGCGTCCAAATCCAGCCCCATCCCATGCCTGTTCGTAAACCCGCCCTGCGCAGTGTCGCTCCCGCGATAAGACGGGCGCTTTTGGCTTGGTTTGCGGCGCACCGTCGGCCCATGCCTTGGCGGGAGGAGGTTTCAGCTTACCGGACCGTGGTGTCGGAGCTCATGTGCCAGCAGACCCAGATTGCGACGGCGATTCCGTATTTTGAGCGTTGGGTGGCCCGTTGGCCGGACTTCAAATCGCTCGCGAAAGCGGATGAGGCTGCCGTGCTTAAACTCTGGGCCGGGCTCGGTTATTATTCGCGGGCTCGGAATCTCCTCAACCTCGCGAAGCAGGTCGCCGCGCTCAAGGAGCCGCCGCGGACGGCGGCGGAGTGGCAGAAGTTTAAAGGCGTCGGGCCGTATACCGCCGCCGCCATCGCCAGCATTGCTTTTGCGGAGCCTGTCGCCGTCGTCGACGGCAACGTTGTGCGGGTCTTGTCGCGGCTCGATGGGTATCGCGAGAAACTTAAGGATGCCTCTTCAGCCGCGAAGCAATTCACCGAGCTTGCGGATGCGCTGGTCGACCCGAAGCAACCTGGAGATTTTAACCAGGCCATGATGGAACTCGGCGCCACCGTGTGTCGCAAGGCGGCGCCGGAGTGCGGGAAGTGTCCGTTGGCTAAGTGGTGTGATGCGCGGCAGCAGGGGGACGCGGCGGATCTGCCCAGCTTTGTGAGTAAGGCGCGCAAGACTGCGGTGGTGCAGCGTGCCTTGGTTGTGAGGGCGGGGAAGTTGTTATTGCGGCGTTACGGCGCTCGCTCACGCCGGCTTGTCGGCATGGCCGAGATTCCGGAAGTCGCCACGCTGGGCGTCGAACTGGCGAGTGAGCCTGCGCTGATCCGACGGCGCACAATCGGGACCATCACTTACGAAGAGCGCCTGCACGTCGTGTCGGCAGCGGCCAGCGAAGTGCGGCGCTGGACGGGCGACGTTGAACTTGAATGGGTCGCCACCGAGTCGCTGGAGCAGGCTGCGCTGACAGGGCCGCACCTGCGTTGGTTACGCGAGTGGCTTAGTCCAAGCGGTCCGAAAGCGCGCGGCAGACAGCCTTGAGGGCGGCCACGCGGGCGAAGCGCTTATCATTGCCCGAGATCACGTGCCAAGGGGCATGCGGCGTATCGGTGCGGGCAATCATGTCCTCGGCCGCGCGGATATTATCATCCCACTTCCGGCGGTTACGGTAATCTTCCAGCGTCATCTTATGGCGCTTGTGTGGGGAACCCTCGCGCGCCTTGAAGCGGTTGAGCTGTTCTTCCTTCGAGATGTTAATCCAGAGCTTGAGCACGACGGCGCCGGACTCCGCCAGGCGGGCCTCAAAATCGTTAATCTCGGCGTAGGCGCGGGCCCATTCGGAATCTTTGGCGAAGCCCTCGACCCGTTCGACCATCACGCGGCCATACCAGGAGCGATCGAAGATGGCGAGATGTCCGGCCGGAGGGGTCTTATTCCAGAAACGCCAGAGGTAGTGGCGGGCCTTTTCTTCCGGCGTCGGCGCGGGCGTCGGGTGAACCTGATAGTGAGCAGCGTCGAGCATGCCACAGAGACGGCGGATGGCGCCGCCTTTGCCGGCGGCATCGGGGCCTTCGAGGGCGAGCACCGTCGCGATGCCTTTCTGGGAGGCGAGGCGACTCAGTCGACCGAGGCGGGCCTGCAGTTTCGCGATCTGTTGACTGTAGCCTTTCTTATCAAGTGTCGGGTGTGGGGTGGCGCTTTCGAGCAGGCCGCGCGGGCGGCTGCTGGGTTTCTTGACGGAGTTGGCGGCGCGTCGGCGGGAGGCCTGGGCGAGTTGCGCGGCGATGACCTGGCCTGCGTGGAGGTCGCGTTGTTTCGTCTCGGCGGCCGACACGATGACTTTCCAGGGAAGATTCTTGCCGCTACCCTGGAGGCGGAGCTCGCGGGTTTTCTTGTGCACCGAGGCCTTCGTCAGCAGTAGGTCGTGGTCAGTGACTACCCAGCCTTCTGCGTCGGTGTCCTCGGCTTCGCGGAGGCGTTTGCGCAGAAGTTTTTCCGGTGACTCGATCCAGACCTTGACCACCGAAGTACCATCGGCGGCGAGCATTTCCTCGAACTGCCGGAGTGATTTCAGGCGAAGGCGCAGGGCTTCACCGGAGAGTTGGTCGGTAGCCGCCGAGACGGCCGTGTGGGTGAGCCAATCACCGACGATAATCGTGATATAGCCCTTGGCTGGCATGTGTTGCCAGTAGGGCCAGAGGAAGGGGTGGCCGACGTTCTCCTTGGCGTGAGGCAACGGGGCGCAGATGCGCACGGAGCGGGAGTCGAACCATTCCGTCAGCTGGTTGGCGAGTTCGGAGGCGGCGAGGCGGTCGTTGCCACCGATGACGATGACGGCGGATTGTTGCTTCGTGGCCAGTCGGCGCTGGGCGGCCAGGAGGCGAAGGTGGAGGGCGGAGCGGGATCGTTCAAGTGCGCTGCGGGTGGCCATCGGTGAGACTATGCAGGGCGCCTCCGCGGATGGGAAGCGCGATTGAGTGACAGAACCGTGACGGCGCCGGCCAGCCCGGCTTACTTATCGTCTTCCTCGGGTGTGGTGGCCTTGGGTAGCTCACCCTTACGCATCGCATCGAGGGTCTTCTGGAGGAGCTTCTGCATGCGGGGGTCGGTCGCGGCGGCGCCGACGGCCTTGCCCTGCCATTCTAACGCTTCGACTTTGCGGCCTTGGAGCCAGCGAACGCGGGCGAGGGTATCGAGTTTATCGGGGTGGGTTTCCTTGGTGAGCTTCACCGCTTGCACGGCGAATTTCTCGGCGAGGGGCAGGTTGAGGAATTTGGTGTAGGACGCGTTGGTGACGAGTTCCCAGGCTAGTTCGTTCATCGTCTCGGCGTCGTCGAAATCTTCCATGCCCGCTTTCTCAATCTGGGCGAAAGCCTTGGTGGGGTCGCCATTGGCGAAGGCGATTTGGGCCTCGATCATCTCGATGAGGTCTTTGCGTTCTTCGGGGGGCAGGACGCCAGCCGCTTCAGGGAGGGCTTTTTTAGCCGCGGCCCAATCCTTGCGGGCCATCGCTTTGGAAAGCGCATCAAGTTTCTCCTGCGCCTTGGCGATTTCGGCATCCGCCACCGCGACCTTCGGGGCGGCTTTCTTGGGACGCGCCGGGGTGTCGACGGCGAGAGGATTGCCGGCGAGCGGCGTGCCCGTGAGAATATCGCCAAGCAGTTCCGCGGTGAGTTCGGCGGGGTGGCCAGCCCAAGCGATCTTGCCTTCGGAGACAACGAACGCGTGCGGGATGCCGTTGACGCCGGCGGCTTCGAGCCAGTCTTTAATGAAAGCCTTGCCGCCGAGGGCGACGCGGTAGGACATCTTATCGCCCTGGCCTTTGAGGAAATCTTTAGCGCGCTGCGCCGAGGCCGCATCGCGTTCGGCTTCCCAGACGTTCACGCCCGTAATCACGATGCCCTTCTTGGCTAGCTTCTGATGAAGTTCATTGAGGTGCGGGATTGAGGCGACGCACGGGCCGCACCAACTCGCCCAGCATTCGAAGACATAGATTTCGCCCTTCTTGAATTCTTTCACCGCTTCACCTTGGAGCATCGACTCCGGGCGAGTCGCGGGAGCGGGGTCACCCACTTTTAGGCCGGCGGCGGAAAGGGTGGCCGTGAGCAGCAGCAGGAGCAGGGCGCGCATAGGGAAGGAATAGGGGGTGGGCTGGCGGGAGGCAAATAGGCAAATAGGTAAATAGAGTATGGAGTATGGAGTATGGAGTGTCGGGGTGAGTTAGGGGAGAGGGGTCGGCTTAATGAGGTAGGGACGGCTGTCCCCAGCCGTCCGTTCGTCGGATGAGGTGCGGATGTGGATCGGGTTAACGGCGGGTTAGGGACAACCCGCCCAACCGGCGAAGGCGAAGCCTTCGAGGGGTGCGGCACGCGGTGCTGCCCGTACCTGCGAGCCAGAATCAGGCCTTAGCGGTATTGAACTTCGCGCGGATGGCCTCGACGACGGCTGGGTCGGCCAGGGTGGAGACATTGCCCAGTTCGCGGCCTTCGGAGATATCGCGCAGCAGGCGTCGCATGATCTTGCCCGAGCGGGTCTTGGGAAGGTCGGGCACGAAGACGATGCGTTCCGGGCGGGCGAACTTGCCGATCTTGGCGTCGACCATCCCGTTGAGCTTCTTGGCGAGGGCGGCTTCGTCGACGTTCTGGGCGGCGGCCGTTTTCAGAATGACGAAGGCCATGAGACCCTGGCCCTTGAGGTCGTGCTTAACGCCAATGACGGCGGATTCGGCCACGGCGGCGTCTTCGATGAAGATCGCTTCCAGTTCAGCCGTGCCAATGCGGTGGCCCGAGACATTGACCACATCGTCGACGCGGCCCGTGATCCAGAGGTAGCCGTCTTTGTCGCGGATGGCGCCGTCGCCTGGGAAGTAATATTTACCGCCCCAGCGATTCCAGTAGGTGTCCACGTAGCGCTGTTCGTCGCCAAAGATCCCTTGCGTGATGCCCGGCCAGGGTTTGCGGATGGCGAGAATGCCATGGTCGGTCTCGTTGCCGTTCTCATCGAGCACCGCGGCGTCGACGCCGAAGAAAGGAAGCGTCGCAGAGCCAGGTTTGGTGGGCGTGCAGCCCGGCATCGGGGTGATCATGTGGCCGCCGGTTTCGGTCTGCCACCACGTGTCGACGATTGGGCAGCGCTCGGCGCCGATGTTGCGGTGGTACCAGAGCCAGGCTTCTGGGTTGATCGGTTCGCCGACGGAGCCGAGGAGGCGCAGCGAGGAGAGGTCATGCTTCTTCACCCACTCGTCGCCCCACTTCATAAAGGCGCGGATGGCGGTCGGGGCGGTGTAGAAGACCGAGACCTTGTGGTCTTGGACGATTTTCCAGAAGCGACCGAAGTCAGGAGCGTCTGGGGCGCCTTCGTACATCAGCACCGAAGCGCCGTTCAGGAGCGGGCCGTAGACCACGTACGTGTGGCCCGTGACCCAACCCACATCGGCCGTGCACCAGAAGAGGTCGTCGGCGCGGAGGTCGAAGACATATTTATTGGTCGCATAGGCGTGGACCATGTAGCCGCCGACGCTGTGCATGATGCCCTTGGGCTTGCCGGTGGAGCCGGAAGTGTAGAGCAGGAAGAGCATTTCATTGGCCTCCTGTTGGACGGCCTCGCATTGATCGGAGACCTTAGCGGCGGCCTCGTGGTACCAGACATCGCGGCCGGGCTGCATGACGCAACCGGCGTCCGGCTTGCCTGGGTGGCGTTGGAGTACGAGCACGTGGGCGCACGTCGCACAATCTTTGACGCCTTCATCGACCGTCTGCTTGAGTGGGAGGAATTTACCGCGGCGGTAGCCGCCATCCATCGTGATGACCGCTTTCGATTTCGCGTCGTTGACGCGATCCCGGATGGATTCGGCGGAGAAACCGCCGAAGACCACGGAGTGGACGATGCCGAGGCGGGCGCAGGCCAGGACGGCCATCGCGAGTTCGGGCACCATCGGCATGTAAATTGCGACCGTGTCGCCACGTTGAAGTCCCATACCCTTAAGCACATTGGAGAAGCGGCTGACTTCGGAAAGTAGTTCGCGGTAGGTGATGCGGCGGACTTCGGTAGCCTGGCCGTCAGCGGTGGGCTCACCTTCGTAGACGATGGCGACCTTGTCACCGAGGCCCTTAGCGACTTGGGCGTCGAGGCAGTTATAGGCCACGTTGGTCTTGCCGTCGACGAACCAGCGGAAGAAAGGCTTCTTGGATTCATCGAGGACTTTGGTCCAAGGCTTGAACCAGGAGAGTTCCTTCGCTTCGTCGGCCCAGAAGCCATCAGGGTCTTGGATGGAGCGATTGTAGAGGGCATGGTAACCATCCATTCCTTTGACGCGGGCCTTGGCGACGAACTCGGCGCTCGGCGGGAAGATCTGTTCGTTGGAGCCGAAGCCTTCGGCGCTCGCCTGTTTGACGTCGGCGATCTCTTCGTTGGATTCGGAGGAGTTGGGGGTATGAGCCATGGGGGGTCGTTTGGAGCGAAGGATAAGGTAGATGGAAAAGGCCACCAGCACCGCGAGGACAAGCACCAGCCAGGGGTGATCCAGGATGCTGGGATTGACCACTTTGGTCATGGAGGAAAGGGGCATGGGGCAGGCGGGCGCTAATATGAACCCCGTGGTCACCCAGAGGGCAACCAAAACGCGGGGCTGTGAGTATTTTGACCCCTGGCCTGCGGGTTTGTTGCCTAAAGTTCAGCGACCAACTCGGCGAAACTGTCGACCACGCGGACGCCTTGCCCCGTGAGTCGATCGCGGTGCTGATGCCCGTGGGCGACGAGGACACAATCAACCCCCATGGCGGCCGCGGCTTCGGCGTCGTGAGCGGTATCGCCGATATAAATAACTTCGGCGGGTCGGCGGGCGAGATCGGTCAAGTGGTGGCGGGCGCGTTCCTCTTTGCTCCCCGCGTGGATGTCGCTCCCGCCGCAGGTCTTGATGAAGTGGCGGTCCAGTCCGTACTGCGTGAGTGTCGCCGTGAGCAGGTTGAGCTCGTAAGCGGAAAGAACGGAATGCGTGAGCCCGGCAGCGGTGAGTCCGGCGAGGAGTGTCTCGGCGTGGGGGTGGAGTTGGCACTCGTGCTTACGGGCTTCGTAGGCAGCCATGAAGCGGATGGACATCGCGCGAAAGGAAGCCTCGTCGGGCGTGAAGCCGATGGCCTGATAGACTTTGATTACCGGGAACTGGAAAATCTGACGATAGCGGACCGGGTCGACTAGTGGGTGGCCGTCTTCATGTAGGAGCAGGTTCAGTGACTCGCAGCAAAGCCAGGTATCATCGAGGAGCGTGCCGTTCCAATCCCAGACGGCGTGGCGGTAGTCGGTGAGCTTCTTACGCATGGGCGGGCACCAGGGAGAAAGCCTCGATGGCGACTCCTTGGCAACAGTGGGCCACGTCAGGGGCGCGGCCGCCGACGTCAAAGCCATCCCAGCGGAGTGGCAGGTCGCTCCAGTCGGTGGAGATGGCCTGACTCAGTGCGTAGGGGGTATGATGAACTTGGCCTCGTACCAGACGCCCAGCCTTGTTGGAGAAGAAACTGTAGCGTTCGGCCAGATGGAATTCGAGCGAGCCAGGCGTGGTCACCTGCGGTGCCGAGGCGGCCGACCATGCGTAGCGGGCCGTCTCCGCTTCACCGCGACGGCGGCAGGACTGCGCGAGGCCCGGGCCGAAGGACATCTTCGCGTGTTCGTAGGGCAGTCCGAAGAACGCGCGGGCGATCGCCACCGCGGGGGCGCGGTCACAGTCGAGAGAGAAGAACCAGACGCCTGGTTCGCCAGAATCGTCGCGTACGTAGGTGCGCACGTTGAGTTCGTTGAAAGATGAGAGCCATGGCAGGGCGGGGAGGAAGGCAGGCCGCACCGCGTTCATGCGAAAGCCGACGACGCCGAGGTGGGCTTTACCTGCGAACGTATCGACGGTCAGTCCGGCGGGCAGGCGAGCCTGGAGGGCGGCCGCGTCATATTCCCAGTGCAGGAAAAAAAGGTCGTCCCAGCGTTGCCGCATGACCGCACGACGCCCCGGCCGGACGCGGGCACGCAGGAGTCTCTCGGTGGCATCATGCACGGCGTCATTGTCCCTGAGCCCGGCGAGCGGTCAAGCGGGGCGGCCTTATTTTGTCTTATTGAACGGAGGCAGCGAGAGGTCGAGCTGGTAGAGTACCTGATTATAATCCCAGCGCGGGGTCGGCTGCTTATTACCGGAGAACGTGACCGTGTACGTGCCCTCGAAGTGAATGATCGGTGAATCGTCGCGGAAGAACTCCGGGTGCAGGACGGGATTGTAGAACGTGTAGTCGTCGTGCGAGAGCACCTTACGCGCGTTGATCCACGGGCCCGTGGGGGCGTCCGCTTCGGCGAGCCAAATTTCGCCGACGAAGGAGGGCTTGCCGCCTTTTTGGGTGAAGAGGGCGAGCCACTTGCGGCACCACGGGTGCCAAGCGATGTGACCGCCGTGGGGTTTGATGCTTTCGCCCTCGGCCGTCACGGCGACAGGATCTGGGGTGATGGTTCGCCAGGTTTCCGGATTTTTCCAGCCCTCGTAGGTGGCCGGCGTGCGGAGCGTCGGGAACGGATTGCAAAATAGAATCCAGCGGCGGCCCGCGCGATCGGTCCACGGGACTGCATGCCCATCTGGCATCACGGGGGCTTTGGTTTGATCAACGCCTTCAGTCCAGAGCGTGGACAGCGGATGGAAGAGTTCCTCGTGCGGATTCCATTCGGCGAGATCCCAGCGGTAGGCGTGCATTTCACCTTTCACCTTCACCGCTGAACAGACTGTGTGCAGTGCGCCCTTGGCGTCAGGCAGCGTGACGAGGCCCCAGATCCAGGTCGGTCCTTCGCCGGGGATCTCGGCGACACCGCGCGGACGTTCCTCATCCTTGGCGGATGGGCGGCCTGTGAAATATTTATAAGGTGGGCGGAGGGGCGGCTGGGCGGGCGGAGAAAACTTTTCCGTCGTGGCGCCCGACACGTTGAAAATCCCGAGCGGGTAGTGCGGCAGATTGGTGTCACCCCAGAACCAGAGCAGTTTGCCGCCGACGGTCGTCGTGACGACGCTGTCGGAGCCGAGGACGCCGTTTTCCTTCCAGTCGAGTTGTTCGCCGACCTTTTGGCTTTCGGCGAAGAGCCCCGCTCCGGTGAGGCGACCCAGACGGCGGGCGAGGATGGTGCGGGTAACCTCGACCTTAAGTCGTTTGCCGGGAGCGGGCTTGAGGCGGACGCCGCGGTAGCCAAAGCCGTCGGCCTTCACGCCATAACCTTGACCGAGGACTTCCAGCCAGACCTCGCGACCCATCAGCTCGGGTAGATCGAGGGCGATGACGCCGGCATTATCGGAGACAAAGCGGACGCCGTGTTGGGTGCGGAGTTCGACGCCGGGTACGACCCAATCGGTGCCTTGCTCGACGATCTCGATGCGACAGGGCTCCGCCGCCGTCAGCTGGCTGAGTAGGCTGCACAGGCCAAGGAGCCAAGGGAAGGGCCGCATGGCCGCAGTGTCGTCAATATCGGGCCTGGTTCAAGCGTGCACGGGGCTTTTCGCTTGGAGCGGGGGCGGGGGCGGCTTACCTCTCAAGCATGCTCCCGGAAGCGCGCCAGACCGAACTCAAGGCCTTCGCCGAATCCCTCGCCGACCTCGCCCGCGGCGTTCTGATCGCCGCACATGGTCGTCGGGAGACCGAGGTGGAGTATAAGACGGATGGCACGCCCGTGACGGTTGCGGACAAGGAAGCTGAGCGGCTGATGCGGGCGGCGATTAAGAAAGCCTATCCGTCTCACGGCATCCTGGGCGAAGAATTTGGGCCGGAGAACGTCGACGCGGAATTCTGCTGGGTGCTCGATCCGATCGATGGCACCAAATCCTTCCTCTCGCGCGTTCCGCTTTACGTCACACTCATCGGCCTGCGCTACGAGGGGCAGCCCGTGCTCGGCCTCATTGATCAGCCGATTCTTGGTGAGCGGATGATTGGTGATAATCGCACCACCACATTGAATGGTCGGGCGGTGCGAGTCGCCGAAGTCGCCCTCAAGGAAGCCGTCGTCGTCTCCACCGACCTCGACAACATCCGCCGTCTGCATCGCGACGTCCGCTGGAATCGCCTCGCCGACAGCGTCGCCCACGTGCGCACCTGGGGCGACGGCTATGGTCACCTCCTCGTGGCGGCCGGCCGCGCGCACGTCATGGCGGACCCCATCATGAACCCTTGGGACTTGGTGCCCGTGTTGCCCATTTTACGCGGTGCGGGGGCGACCGTCACTTCGTGGAGCGGAGGCGACCCCCTCAAGGCAGGTAATATCATCGCCGCGGCGCCGAAGCTGCACGCGGAAGTGATGCGGACCTTGCGCGACTAAGGTCCGATTACAGGCGGAGTTTCAGCGAGCGACCATGGGCGTCGAGACGCTCCATGCGGGCGAACGCATCGACGACCGCGGCGGCCTTCTTGAGTGAAGCCGGGTCATACTGCACCAGGCTCGTGCGGCGAAGGAAGTCGGCCACGCGCAGGCCGCTGAAGAAGCGACCCGTGCCGCCCGTGGGCAGCGTGTGGCTGGGGCCGGCCGTGAAGTCGCCGAGCACCGTGGGGGTGTGCGGGCCGAGCAGAATGGCGCCAGCCGTCGTGACGGCGGCAGAGAGTTTCTTTAGTTTCGCCTTGGCCACCATCAGCTCGAGGTGTTCGGGGGCGACGAGGTTAGCGACTTCGGCGGCATCTTCGATCTTCGGAACGAGCACCACGCAGACCTTCGAGTCGAGGGCCTTGCGGATTTTCTCACCGTGCGTGAGGGAGTTGGACTGCGTGCGGGCGGAGGCGAGGCACTTATCGGCGAACGCTTCGTTATCCGTGACGAGGTAAAGTTTTTCTTTGCCGCTACCGTGTTCGGCTTGGGCGCAGAGATCCGCGGCGGCCCATTCGGCCTTCGCGGTACGGTCGGCGATGATCATCACTTCGCTGGGGCCGGGGAGGAGATCGACGCCGACGATGCCGAAGAGCTGGCGCTTGGCCTCGGTCACGAAGGCATTGCCTGGGCCGAAAACCTTGTCGACCGCACGGATGCTGTCGGTGCCGAGGGCCATCGCCGCGATGGCTTGAACGCCGCCAACGGCGTAGACTTCGCGGACGCCGCTAAGGTAGAGCGCGGCGAGGATATCGGGATTAATTTTGCCGTCCGGCTGGGGCGGCGTGCAGGCGCAAATCTCAGGCACGCCCGCGACCTTGGCAGGGAGTGCGGTCATTAGCACCGTGGAGACAAGCGGCACTTGGCCGCCGGGAATGTAGAGACCGCAACGGCGAATGGCATGGTGACGTTCGCCGACCATGGCGCCGTGGGGATTCTTCGCCGTCCAGCCCTTGGGGAGCGTGCGGGCGTGGAAGTCCGTGATGCATTTAGCCGCCTCGTCGAAGGACTTGCGCTTCGCGGGGTCGAGGTTGGCCGCGGCCTTTTCGAGTTGCTCAAGCGGCACGCGGATCTGGCGGACGTTGAGTTTCGCGTGATCGAACTTCGCGGTGTGGTGCAGTACGGCGATATCACCGCGGGCTTTTACGTCGGCGATGATGGCGGCGACGGCGGTGCGCACGTCGGGGGCGGCTTCACCCGTGCCCACGAAGGCACGGAGTTTGGCGCGAAAATCCTTATCGCTGGAGCGAAGGGTGGTCATGGGCTCAGAAAGAGGGGAAGTCGAAAATATGCAGATCGATGGTCGGGTTGACCTCAATCTTACCATAGGTCATCTCGCCAGTTTTGCGGCCATCGATGAGGATGGTTTCCTTGGCGACGAAGGTCAGGCCGGCGACTTTGGTCGTGCCGGCGACGAGCTGGCGCTGCTTATGTCCGTCCGGCGTGTTTTGATCCGAAGCCACGAGGGCGAAGGACTCCGCGTCGAAGTACCGCGTGACGGCGAAGCCGCTTCGGTAAGTGTAGGCAATAGCGTGGGTCTGGTGGCCGTTGATTTCGGCAACGCCGCGATAGGTTGCGCTGCCAGTGGTCGGGGCGGCGAAGAAGCCTAGGTCATCGCTGGCCATATCCTGCATCTTCTTGAACTCATCATAGGACACCGCCTTGAGTTCCCGGCGGGCCAGGGCGTTATTCTTGCGGGCCAGCCAGCCTTCAAGCCGACCGGCGCAGACGGAGGATTCAGATTGGCGATCCTTGTCCTGGGTGCGGAGGAGCCGGAGTTGCGGGGCGGCCAGGGTCAGGGTGAAGTGGGCGGATTCCTTATTCTCGAGGTTGGACGCCGTGAACTCCATCTGGACGCCGCGGAGATTGGTGAGATCAGCGGGATGGTCAGCGACGGCGGCGCGGGCCTTGGCGATCACCTGGGCGGCGGTCATCCCGGGCGCCTCGGGAGCGGCGCTGACGACGCCCGAGGCGAGGTGCAGGAGGCAGAGCGAGAGGATTGGGCGAAACAAGACCATCGATGGGCTCATCGTGGGGCGAGGTGACGCATTGGCAAGCATCGGAAGGCGGCGGAAGCCGCGGCTGAGCTTACTTTCCGCGGGCGGCGGCGAGCAATCCCGGCACATCGCAGCGGCCTTCGTAGAGCGCTTTGCCCACGATGGCTCCGACGAGGTTCGGGTAGGCTTGGGACAGCTGCGCGAGACGTGCGACATCTTCCGTGCCAGCGACACCACCCGAAGCAATGACGCCGCAAGGGCAGGCCTTGAGGACTTCCTCGAGTGATTTCCAATTAGGACCCGTGAGCATCCCGTCGGTCGCGATATCGGTGTAGATCACCGTCGACACGCCAAGGTCACCGGCGGCTTTGGCGAATTCCGTAGCCTTGAGGGCGGTGACAGCCGTCCAGCCCTTGACGGCGACGAGGCCGTCTTTGGCATCGATGCCGACGGCGAGGCGCGGACCGTGGGCCTTGGCCATCTCATGAAGGAAAGCGGGATCCGTCGCAGC
>Ga0194048_10000818_pt1 | contig 15262 bp, 13 predicted proteins | sample JunL225m_MetaG_FD_161685 | JGI IMG/M metagenome (GOLD analysis project Ga0194048, IMG submission 161685) | Anoxic zone freshwater microbial communities from boreal shield lake in IISD Experimental Lakes Area, Ontario, Canada - Jun2016-L222-5m | ecosystem: Environmental > Aquatic > Freshwater >...
TGCGCAGTCACTGGTTCCGCAGAGTCTCAAGAGCGGGCAGGCGCTGAGCACCTACGCCGATCTAAAGTCCAAGCGCTTTGCGGTCTCCGCACGCCGACGGCACGAGTTCCACCTCGAGGTAGCCGAACACATCCGCGAACTGTCGCGGACCATCTCGGAAATCAATCCGAATTATGCTGCCAAGACGTTCGCCAAGCGCGAGCTCGAGCACGTGAAGTTTCTAGACGTGGCGCTCGACGACGAGGTGGTCTCCATCCGCTTCTATCCGTCGAACTCACTGGCCGAAGACCCTGCCCAGCGCATCGAGCAAATCCAGAACATGGCCAACGCTGGCTGGCTCGAGCCGGACGAGGCCAAGCGACTACTCGGCTTCCCTGACTTGGCCTCGTACGACTCGCTGATGAACAGCTCGTACGACCTCACGCAGATGATGATTTCCCGCATGCTGGACTCTGGCGAGTACATGGGACCCGAGCCCATGATGAACCTCGCCGACGCGAGCAAGCGCGTGCAGCTTTCCTATCTCAAGGCCAAGATGCAGGGCGTCAGCGAAGACCGCCTGCAGCTGCTGCGCGACTGGATGATCCAGGCAAACGAGCTGATGAAGCCTCCGCCGACGCAGCCGCCCGCGCCGCCCGCGCCGCCGCAGGGAGGCCCGCCACCGGGCGCTGATATGCCTCCGGGCCCCAGCGGCCCACCGATGCCAGAAGGACCGCCTGGGCCTCCGCCGGGCTGAACAAGGGAAGACACACATGGATGAAGTAACGACAGCAGCGGCGCCCGAAGCGGCAGCCGCAGAAATTCCTGCGACCTCTGACGCGGGGCAAGCCAGCGACGGCGCTGCAGAGCCCGTAGAAGCCCCGCCGCCGGACGAGCGCGCCCTGCGTGTGGCGCGGCTCAATGCCATCGCCAGCAGCCAGCGCGAGGCCTTAGCGGCGAAGCGCTCGATGGTTGCCGAGCGTAGCCGCGTGGCGCAGTTGCGCGCGCAGGCCAACGCCCCTCCGCCCGAAGAGGTGGCGTGGTCGCGGCAGTTGCGCGAGCGTGCGAAAACCGACCCCATCGGCGTGCTCGAGGAGATGGGCGCGACCACCGAGCAGCTCGTTCACGCGGCTATCAAGCGCGGGACGCCCGAAGAGAAGTTGGCGGCGCTCGAGGCCCGGCTTGCGGAGCGCGACGAGCGCGACCGCCGGCAAGAGATGGAGCGCAGGAACCAAGCGCAGGCGCAGGTCCGGGAGGGCGCGGTCAATGCGTTTGTGGCTACTGCCAAATCGAATGAGTCGCGGTGGCCGTCGATCAATGACCTGATGACCGAGCGGCAGCTGCGCGAGGCTGGGTGGGCTGTGGCCACCGATGCATCGGCAAAGGGTCATAGCTACACAGACGAAGAAATCCTTGACTACCTTGAATCGCAGGAGCAGCCGCGATATAAGAAGATCAGGGACAAGTTAGCGACATCGGGACAATCGGGACTTAGAGGCCAACAGGACTCGGCCAAATCAGCTGCGCCAAAGACTCTATCGCATCGGTCATCTCAAACGATGGGCGGCTCACTGGACATCTCGGCATTGTCGAAGGTGGATCAGATCAAAGCCCTCACGGAGATGTACGACGGGATTTTGCGGCGCGGCAAGTAGCGGTCACGTGCCTAGCGCGATGACTGCCCGAGGTCTCGCATGGCTAATCTCGACACGACCGCACTGAGTGCGGTTCTCAAAACCAAGTACACGCAGAAGGCTGTCCGCAATCTCTGCTACCCGAAGAACCCGTTCTTCGCGATGGTCCAAAAACGGACCGACTTCAACGGCAAGAACAAGGTTGTCGCCTTCCAGAACGGCAGCCCGCAGGGCCTCGGCACCAGCGTTGCCAACGCGCAAGCGGGCAAAACGGCGTCGGTTTATAACGCCGTCACCGTCACGCGAAATGCCTACTACGTCACCGCGTCGGTGACGGGCGAAGCCATCCGCGCCTCGAAGGGCGACACGGGCGCGCTGATTGAAGGCCTCACGCGAGAAGTCGACAACGCGTACTACAGCATTGTGCGCCAGATTTCGGCGGCTCTGTTCCGCAATGGCGGCGGCGCCATCGGTCAGATTTCGTCCGGCTCCAGCGTCGGCACGGCCACCATCACGCTCTCGACGCCTGCCGATGTCGTGAACTTCGAGGTCGGCATGAAGCTGTCGGCGTCGGTAGATGACGGCACCGCGGCCGGCGGCCTGCGCAGCTCTGGAGCTGTGGTGACGATCACCGGCATCGACCGCGACCTCGGCACGCTCACCGCGTCGGGCAACTGGTCGGCCGGCATCGCAGCTGTAGCTGCGAGCGACTACCTGTTTCGCAACAGCAACGCGGGTACGGGCACATCGGATTACAACGCGGTCATCAAGGGCGTACCTGCTTGGTGCCCTGCGACTGCGCCGGGCGGCTCGGATTCGTTCTTCGGTCTCAACCGAAGCACAGACGCAACGCGCCTCGCTGGCATTCGCTACAACGGCAACGGCGGGCCGATTGAAGAGACCCTGATTGAAGCGGCGGCCCGCGCTGTCCGCGAGTCGGCCAGCCCCACGCACGTCTGGATGAACCCGCTAGACGCGAGCAACCTCGTCAAAGCCCTCGGCTCCAAGGTGCTCTATGACCGCAGCAAGTCGCTCAGCGATCCTGATTTCGCGTTCTCCAGCATCAAGCTCATCGGCCCCGCCGGCGACCTCGATGTGGTGCGCGATCTGAACGTGCCGAAGGGCACGTGTTTCATGACGCAGACGGACGCTTGGTATCTCGAGAGCGCCGGCGACATGCCTAGCATCCTCGATGACGACGGGCTCACCATCATCCGCTCCGCCACCTCGGACGACTACGAGGTGCGCATTGGCTACTACGGCCAGCTCATCTGCGAAGCCCCGGGTTGGAACGTCAACATCACACTCTGAGGTCAAAGTCATGGCTAATCGGACTTTTTACCCCAGTTTCAGTTACGGCTTCGGCCGCGTCTATCTCGACGTGAGGTTCACGTGCAACGGCGCCAGCGCGCCGCTGCTGAGCACCGTTGTGGGCAGCGACTCCATCGCGAGTTTCGCCCACGTCGCCGCGGGCAATGTGATCACCATCAACTTCAAAGACCCGTTCTTCAAGGTCTGCTTTGCATCGGCAGAGTTCCTTGTGGCGGCCAGCGTCGGCGCTTATTGCAGCATCAACGCAATTGCAAACGAAGGCACCGCATCCGGTCTGCAGGTCGCCATCGCCACTTTCGTTGCGGCCGGCACTGCGCTCAACGATGCCGCGTCGACCTATCAGATGGGCGTCTCCTGGCCTTGATCAACTCCAGCTCTGGGCTGCGGTGATGGGCCCCAAGGGCAAGCCCGGACTCGCCATCCTGCTCGGTCATCCGGGCATGGATGACGACAAGGACGAGAAGAAATCATCGCGCAGCGATGAGCAACTGAGCGACATCGCGCAGGAGCTCATGGACGCGCTGAAGGACGAGGACAAGGACGGCGTATCCGCCGCCCTCAAAGCGTTCTTCTCTATGTGCGATGACGACGACTACGAAGAAGAAGACGAAGAGGGCTGACCATCCATGGCCTCCACGCAGACGCTCACGAACATGATCCTCAGTGTGCGCCGCAGGGCGAACATCGAGAGTCAGGTCGGCTTCATTACTGATGCCGAAATCACTGAGTATCTGAATTACTGTCTGTCGGACCTGTACGACCAACTCGTCCAGGCCGGCGGGCAGCCGTGGTATCGCGCCACCAATACGTTCGTCACCAGTGGCAGCGCGTCGGCCTACCCTCTGCCTGCGGATTTTTACCGCATGGTCAGCGTCGATATCCAACTAGGCGGCGGGCTGGTCATCAGCGCGCGGCCCTACATGGAAGCCGAGCGCAATCGCTTCAAGTGGTTTTACCAAGGCTATTTTGCTGGGCGCCCGGTCTTTTATCGGATGCTCGGCGGCAACATCAACTTCATCCCCACGCCCACGGGCGCCTATTCGATCACCCTCAATTACTATCCCGTATTTGTCCCGCTCGCGGGCGCGGCGACATTCGACGGCGTGAACGGGTGGGAAGAGTGGGCGATCTGGAAAGCAGCCGCCTACTGCAAAGCCAAAGGCGACGAAGACGCAGGGTATTGCGAGGCTCAGGTCTCGAGGCTGCAAGAGCGCATCGATGCGCTGGCAGCGCAGCGCGACGCGGAGAACCCGGAGCGCGTGCACGACACCACCGCTGGGCTCTATCCCTGGTCATGAAGGTCGGCCCCTCCACCATCCTGAAGTACAACGCGGGCGCAGGCACAAGCTCGCCGTCGCGTGTGCTCATGAATAACAACGCATCGCGCATGGCGCCGACGGACGCGATGACCGACACGCCGCAAGCGACGGCGCGCGTGGTGCGCTCGCTGATGCGCGAGCTCGACGGCGTACGCGACGCGCTGACGTCGCCTCTCCTAGGCGCAGTCATCATCCAAAATATCCCTTTTACGGGCGGCACGTCGCAGTACATCTCCCATGCGCTCGGCAGGGCGCCGCAAGGCTGGATATGCACTCGTTCCCTGACTGCAGCGTGGGCCGGCTTCGAGCTCCCGCTCGAGACTGGGCGCGACGCGACGCTGGACATCCGGCTGCAGACCGCGACCACGGGCACCTTTGACGTGATGTTCTTCTGATGGCGCTCGAGAAGCAGCTGATGGACCTGCCGCTGGCGACCGGCCTGCAGCAAAAGACCGACTCGCGCACGCTCCAAGTGGGTGCGCAGACGAGCATCGTCAACGGTCAGTGGACCAAGACAGGCGCGCTTCGCAAACGTCCTGGCTATGCAGCGTTGTCTGCAGGCCCGACTGCGGCGCGCGCGCTGATGGACGTGGGCGGGCAGCTGGCGGCGATAGACGGTCAAAACGTCTGGAACCTCACGAGCGCCAACGGATGGCAGTCCGCCGACAAAGTGAGCGAGGCCGTCGCGACGCGCACGGGCGTAGCTGTCGCGCCTCAAAACTTCATCAGTTATGACAGTTACACCAACGGTACCTATACGATCACGTGTTGGGTGGATTCGGTCAACAGCGTATACGTGCATGTGACGGACGCGAACGGCGTCACCACTATGCGCCAGCGGCGCGTCGGCACGAGTACGGCGAACAACGCGAAGTGCATCATCGTCGGCACAACTGGGATCATCGTCTGGTGCGCTAACGGCGGGCTGATGAAGGCGATTCCGATCAACCTTACGACGATGATTATACCGAGCGGCGAGACGACGATAAGCGTGTCCGTCTGCAATCAGTCAATCTTCGATATCGCTCCGGTAATCGGCGGCACTACGTGGACCCTCGCATTCGCTGGTGGCACGTATATCAGCGTTGAAAACTTTTACGCCACTTTAGTGTCTGTCAGCGGAGGAGCAATCACCATACCTGCCGCCTTCGGCATGGGCGGGACTTCGGCAAACGTATTCGGCATCGGTATACGCGCCACTATCAGCGAGACATTGTGGGTCGCGTACGTGGCCACATCAGGGCTCAACGCATACTGGCGATTTGCCGCACTCGACCCGTCCACGCTGTCTTTGAGCAGCGACACCTCAATGGGCAACGAGGTTTTCGGCGCAACAAACTACCGAATAGCGGTCGAGCGCACGAGCGCGTCTCAGGCGGTGATCGTATGGCAGGCGGTCAACGGTACCGCAGTGATGCGCTGGCAGCTGATTTCAACCAGCGGGTCTCTGGTCAATGTGCAAGGGCAGCTCCGCGGGTGGGGGCTTGCGTCCAAGCCGTTCTTATACGCCGGCACTGGGCGCACGTATGCGTTGCTCGCGTGGACTGGCAACGGCACGGGCACCACGGTTTACCCAAGCTCGGCATCGCTCACTGAATTAACTGCGCAGGCGGCATCTGCTCGCGTAAACGCGCGACCAGTAGCGACCATCGCGCCGCGTATCGTCCGGTACATAGCCTATGGCTCGTCGAGCCTGTGTGCGGTGTCTGCGGCGTCGTCGACGCAGTTCACTACAGCGGCCCCGATAATCCGCAGCCAGTCAAAGGTCGGCGTGGACCTTGTGACGTTTGACTTCGGTTCGGCGTCTTACCAGTCGGTGCAGCTCGGACAGCACACGTACATCGCGGGTGGGGTCCCCAGCTGTTACGACGGGTGGCAAAATACGGAGATCGGATTTTTGGCCCCCTCGCCAGCGGCGGCGACGCCTGCGGCAGTCGGCGGGCTTATGGCTGCGACCACCTATGCCTATCTGGTGGTCTATGAGTTCACACTGCCCAGCGGAGAGCGCAAACAATCGCGCCCTTGCCCGGTAACCAACGTAATCGTGGGTGGAGCCGGCACGGGGCAGGTGACGCTCACCATTGACTACTTGGCGATGTTGCTTGAGCAGCAAACGCCCAACCTCACGCCGCAGGTGGGCGTCGCAATCTACCGAACTGCGCCCAGCGTCGGTCTTAGCGGCGTGTATTTCCGCATTGCGGCGGAGACTCTGCCCACTGGGCTGCTCAACGACCCGCTCAACGCATCGGCCACGCTTACATACGTCGACACGTTGGCAGACGCGAGCATCACGAGCAACGCGACGATCTACACCACGGGCGCCACCGGGCAGCCTGTGATGAGCCAGAACCCCTCGAGCATGACAGGGCTCATCGCCCACGCCAACCGACTGGTGGGCATCGGCGATGATGGCATATCTCTGTGGGTGTCGACGGCCTACGACGGCGGCACGACGCAGCCGCGGTTCGCCGATGAGTTCGTGTATCAGGTCCCGCGCGGCGGCAAAATAACTGCGCTCGCGAGCATGGACGGTCAGCTGATCATCTTCAAACGCAATTCGATCTTCGTAATGCGCGGCAGCGGGCCGAACGAGACAAACACGCAGAGCGACCTGAGCGACGCCATCGAAATACCTACCGACGTCGGATGCTCCCAAGATTGGCGCAGCGTGGTGCTCACGCCGAAGGGGATCGTCTTCGTGTATTCGGGCAAGGTCTACAGGTTAGATCGTGGCCTATCCGTCGAATACATCTCGCATCCCGTCGAAGACCTGCTTGCGGCGAATCCCTACTGCACCAGCGCGGTGCTCATGCCCGGCAACGACGAAGTGCGCATGACGTTCCGGCCCACCGCCTCGAGCGCCAACGGAATCACCGTCGTCTACAACTACATGCTGGACCGCTGGACGCAGTGGTTGCTCACGCTGCCGGCGAGCGGCGGAGGCGGCACGGCCGTGTCAAGCTCGTCAGCGGCGCACGCCGCGCGCAGCAACGGGGACACCTACTACTGGGCCGCCGACACTGGGCAGGTTATGGCCGAAAACCAGTCACTGTCGGCCGCGGGCGCGTACCTCGATGGCAGTACGTGGATCACCATCAGCGTTAGCTCGGCATGGGCCAAGGCCACCGGCCTGCAAGGCTGGCAGAGATTTTATCATGCTGCTGCTGCTGTGGAGTTGCTCAGCCCCTGCTGCCTAACCATGGCAGTGGGCACCGACTACAACCCCACAAGCACTCAGACCAACACATTCACTGACGCGCAGATTGCCACATGGACTACGCCGCTTGCGCAGTTCTCGACGCATATCGCACAGCAGAAAACACAGTCTGTCCGTGTTACACTGAGCGACGCCGCGCCGCTGACGCTTGCGGCAGCGACAGGCGCGGGGCCGAATTTTCTCGGCGTCACTCTCGAATACGGAATCTACTCAGGTGGGGCGCGTTTGCCGCCTTCGCAAGGAGCTTGACAGATGGGATTCTTTGCAAGCGGCGCACCCGAGGGAGGCGACCCGAATGAGGGCAAGCCGGGCTATGCGTTTAGCGCCGAAGACGGCAAAGTACACGATGCGGCGTGGTGGGCGGATCAGAAAGCTCGACATGGCGGCGCCACCTACGACGGCAACCTTGGCAAGTGGGTCGCGGACGACACGCTGTCTGGGCGCGAGGGAGATATCGCCAAGCGCGGCACCAGCGACCTCAACGACCAGATGGCGAACAATCTGGCGAACGAGTCGCGCGATGCGCAGCTCGCCGGGCTGTCGCTGCAGCAGGCGGCAGCTATGGGCAACGGCCCGAGCGCAGCCGCTGCGCAGCAGGCGCAGATGGGCGGGCAAGGACTGCTGTCGTCGCTCGCTGGGCACTCGATGGGCGGCGCGTCTCAGGGGCTTAGCGGTGTCGCGCAGCAAGCTGCGGCGACGCGCACCGCCGAGATGAACAACGCGCTGGCGGCATACGGCGAAGGCGCAGGACAACTGCGCGGCGGGGACCAGAACTACCAGCAGGGCGCGCAGAACCTTTCGATTAAGCAAAGGGGCTTGAATCTGTCCCAAGTCGCGCAGAATCAAAGCCAGATCCAAGGCATGGAGCAGGCCCGCTACAATAGCGACGTGGCGGCGCTGGCTTTGCAGCGTCAGCGGGCCGGGATTCAGGCCAACATGATCGCGTCGCGGAAAGCGCGAGACTCGAAGATCATCAGCGGAACTGTCGGCGCCGTAGCTGGCGTCGTCACTGGAGGCATAGGCGGTGGGGCGGCATCAGGTGTGGCTGATGCGGTCCAAGCGGGGGGAAAATAAGATGCCTACTCCGGATCCGAAGGGCGACCTGTCCGACCAGAACATCAGCTCAGAACAGCAGCTGTTCCAACAAAAAGACTCGCGAAACAACTTCATCGCGAACAACGCGGACAAAGATTACGTCCAAAACTGGGGCGGTTCGCATGAGGGCTCCTACGGCGATGCTGCGGAAGCTCGATGGAAAGCTCTGCAGAAAAACGGAGCAACAGATCGCGGCATCTCAGCCGACCAGCAGGCCAACCTCATGCAGGCCGCTGCGCAGGAGGCTCAGGCCCGCCAGCAGCAACAGCAGGCCTACGCACTTGGGTCGCAGTGGGCGCACGGTGCGCAAACGCCGCAGCAGCAGCAGATGCAGCAGGGCTTCAAGGCGCAGGGCATTGGTGTTGGCGCGGTCGCCAACGCGGCCACGGGCGGCGCTCGTGGCAGTCTCGCGGCGCACAACACTGCCGGCATGGAGGGCATTCAGAACGATCAGATGAACGCGCTGTCCATGCAGCAGCAGCAGGCCAAGGATCAACAGACTGGGCAGAGCATGATGATGAACGCGGCGCAGCAGATGCGGCAGGGCGACCAAAGCAACATCAACACGAATAACGAATACCGCGCTGCGCTCGAGGCCAACCGGCAGGGGTATGGCAAGCTCGGAGACGCGAACGATCTGTTCTACCAGAACTTGCTCAACAACAAATCGCAGCTCGAGTCCGGTGGAGCGATCGAAAATACGAGCATGCAGCAGGCGATTGCAGAACGGAATCAGGCCACCGCAGACGCCAATATGAACAACGTTATGGGCGGCATTTCCGGCGCGGCTTCTGCTGCTGGCAAATGGTCCGAAGCGCAGAGCGCCGAAGATGCCCGTAAGGCCAAAGGAGGTATGTGATGGGGATCGACGCCGATCAACTCCGCGCGCAGCTCGCAAACAGCGGCATCTATCTCCCCGGAGACATGCCGGCTCCCAATGCGCTGCAGCCCGGCCCGCCTCCCAGTGCGTTGCCCATGTCGGCCGGTGGGGCGGTGAGGACCACGGCCGAAGCCGCGGCGGCCACCAGGCCTATGCGCGACCAGCTCGAGGCGGACGCCAACGCCAGCGCGCTGGGCATCTCTGGCATGCTTGGCGGCGCGCCCAAGGCCTACGGGTACGGGCAGGTGCCGACGCTCAACGGCTTCACCGGCTCGCTGCCCACGGTGACGCCGCAGGGTATGGACCTGCCCAAGGAGCGCTTCTTCGCCAATCCGCATCACCCTTCGCAGCGCGACATGCAGATGGCCGCGGCGGAAAAGAAGATGCGCGACGCCGCAGACCGTGCGAAGCCGAAGGCCGGGCAGGCCCCCGTATTTGCGACGCAGCCGGGCACTGTCGCTGCGACCGCCCCCGGAGCGGTTGCGGCCCCCGGTGGCGGCATGGGGCTGCGCTTGCCCCCGTCAGGCTCGAGCACGACGGCGGCGCACTACGACGACCTTGCAGGCCCTGAGACCCGCAAGCTCTTTGACGACGCCGCGGCGAAGGAAGAAGAGGCCGCGGGCGGGCAGCTCACCGCCGACCGAATGAAGGTGATGAACAAGTCCCAGTCGCTGGAGGACTTGGCGCAATTTCACAACTCGCAGGCGGACAGCGCTGCGGATGCCGAAGACAAGCGGCAGGCGAAGATGGACGCCTTCATGACGCAACAGCAGAAGATGGCCGATGACGTTCGAGACACGAAGATCGACCCGGGGCATTTCTTCAAGAGCCAGTCAGTAGCGGGCAACATCTTCGGGGTCATAGCGGCAGGGCTTGGCGGTTGGGTAAGTGCGAAGACGGGCGGGCCTAACATGGCGCTCGACCAGATCAACAAGTCGATAGACAGGGACATTGCCGCGCAGCAATCGAACTTAGAAAACAAGAAAGCTTCGCTTGGTGAGAGCCGCAGCTTGTACGGCCAGAAGATGCAGCAGTTCGGCGATGCGCGCGGGGCGGCGCTGGCTGCGAAGTCGGATATGCTGGCGGCCATTCAGGCCAAGGGCGAGGCCATTGTGGCCGGCTCGGATAACGAGCAGGCGCAAGCCAATTGGCTGAAGATGAGCGCGCAGTTCGCGAAAGAGAAGGCCGCAACTGACTTGCAGCTGCGCAAGTATCGGCCGGCGGAAACGCGGAGCTTTGGCCCCGATATGGGCAAACTCAACGCGCAGGCTGCAGACTTGTTCAAGGTGGCGGCGGCCAACGGACAGCCGATCACCCCGGAGCAAGCGCGGCAGGACGCGGCGGCTCTCCTGGGCTACTCTCAGGGCACCGGCGCGCGATACGCCAAGGTCGACCCGGCAGCCGCAGCAGCAGCAGCGCCCGCCGCGGACCCGCTGGCGGGAGTGACGGCGCCGCCGAGCACGGCGTGGAAGCCGTGGCGCAGGTTCGACGGCAACGCAGCACACGATGCCGTGCTCGAGCAAAAGGGCACGAACGTGGCGATCGCCACGGCCCTCAACGGCGGCAAATTCACCAAGCGAGGATATGACGCTGCAGAGCAGGCCGGGCTGCTCATCGAGCCGGGCGACGACGCCGAAGAGGCAAAGCGAAAGCTTGAGATCGTGCGAGCTCGCTCGGCCAAGGTTGCGCCATCAGCCGGCGGCGGCGGCGACGACGTGTCGGACCTTCTGGACGCGGAAAAATAAGCGGTGGAGCTCTACGAGCAGAGCAGCGGTAAGACCGTAGAGGTCCCCGACGATCAAGCGCAGCAGGCGTTCTCGTCGGGCGGCTACGGAGTCACCACGGCTAAAGTCGACGTGCGCGGTGCGGACGGCAAGCTGCGCACCACCGACGCCAAAAACCTGCAGCGCGTGCTGGGCGCTGGCTACTCGCTGGTGCCGCCATCGGCCGCGACGCAGGAGCGCCTCGAGGCAAAGTACGGCTCTCCCAGCGGACAGGCCATCGCGGGGGCCGAAGGCTTCCTGCGCGGGCTAACGCTCGGCGGAAGCGACTACATCGCAGAAGGCGCCGCTGGCGCGCTCGGACGCGTGCAAAGCGCGTTCGGGGAGGACCACGGCACGGGCGAGCGTGAAGATGCCTACGCGGAGTCGGTGCGCGAGCACCTGCAGGGGTACAAAGAGGCCAACAAGGTCACGAGCACCGTCGGCGAGCTCGCGGGCGCAGTGGCTCCCATCGTTGCGAGCGGCGGAGCAGCTGCGCCCGAAGAGGCGGCGGCCATCGGCGGGCGCGGGCTCGTCTCGAGCGCTGAGGGCGCCAAGGCGCTCACCACGGGCGCGCAGGCGGCCGAAGCAGCCACGGCAGGAGCCAGCCGCGCGAGCGGGCTGAGCCGCGCGATACAGACCCTCGGAGCGCCGCAACTCGGCGTGATGAAGTTCGGGGACGTCGCGGAGCGCTTGACCACTCGTGCGATGGAGGCGGCGCTGGGCGAGAGCTCTGGTGCGGGGCTCGCAAAAGCGGTCACAAAGGTGATGGGCACGGGCGCGCGCGGAGCGGCGGAAGGCGCGCTGTACGGCGTCGGTCAGCAGCTCAACGAAGACGTCCTTGGCGACCATGAGATCAACGGCGAAAAGCTCTTCGCGGCGGGCGTCTATGGCGGGCTGCTGGGCGCTGGCGTGGGCGGCGGACTCGGCGCACTGGGGCAGGTAGCTAAGGGCGCGGCGCCTCTCATCAGGGGCAAGGGCGGCGCACTGCGAGACATGGCGGAGACGCAGGGCTTCCGCTCGATGAGCCTGAATCTAAAAGACGTAAAGGCGATCGAGAAGATTACCGGTGGCACACAGGGCGCCGCGCGGGAGTTCATGGACGCTGGCCTAATCAAGGCAGGCGATAAAGTCGAAAACTTGTTGCCGCGTTTTCAGGCCGCCGAAGAAGCGGCAGGCCAAGCGCTGGGGGATGTGCGCGCGACGCTCGAGGCTGCCAACCTGACGCCATCGGTCGAAGACATCACCTCAAAACTGACGCCTATCCGCGAGGAGCTCGAGAAACTGCCCAACTCCAACAGGGGAGCGCGCAGGGAGTTTGATTGGCTCCATGAGGACCTGACTACATCGATGGGCGACAGGCCATCATTCCAAGGTCTCGCAGAGTTCAGGACCTCGCTCGGCAAAAAGATCAACTGGCGCGCCGCTCCGGGCGAAAACGCGGCCAATGACATCAAAAAAACTTTCTACAACGCGCTTCGAGACCATGAAATGGACGCTCTCGATTCGAGCGCGGCCAAAGCCGCTCTCGGCCCCAAAGCGGCCGCCGACATGCGCCAGAAGCTGCTCAGTTACCGTCGGCTAACGACCGCGACGCGAGGCATCGAGGACCGAGTATCTGCGGACGCGCGCAACAGGGTAATGAGCCCCTCCGACTACGGCGTGGGCGCGGCGGCAGGCGCGGGCTTGCTCGCATCCGGCAACCCTCTCGGCGCACTCACCGGCCTTGCGTCGTCCATCGGCCACAACATCCTTCGGACGCGCGGCAACGCCACGATGGCCGTTGTCCTGGACAAGATCGCCGACATGGCCGGCATTGCAAAGCGCGTAGAGAGCTTTGACGCGCGCGTGAAATCCGGCGTGGAAAAGTTCATGCTCCGCAAGCAAATGCGAAAGGTCACATCGCTCGGCGAATTTACGCCCAGCAATGACAACTATCAGGCGACGGTAAAGCGGGTGCAGGCCATCAGCGCGGACTCGCGCGCGCACGAGGCCGCCGTGGCGCACCACCTTGGCTCGGTCGCGTCGGTCGCGCCTAAGACCACACAAGCATTCGCCAAGACGGCGACGGTCGCCCAGCAGTTCATGCAGTCCAAAGTGCCAACCTCGCAGAAGTTTTCGACGGACGATCTGCAGCCCCATCTGCATGAGGCCCGCGTCTCCGACGCCGACAAGGCGAAGTTCATGCGCTACGCACGTGCCACGCACGACCCCGCAAGCGTGGTCGACGACATGGCCGAAGGCCGGCTAACCCCCGAAGGCGTGGAGGCGTTGCGCGCGGTATACCCCGGCATTTTCGAGCAGATAAAAGCAAAGGCCATCGAGCGCATCGCTGACGAGAAGGCCCCTATCGGATATGATAAGCGCGTGCAGATGGGCATCCTACTTGGCATCCCAACTGACAAGACGTTGAACCCTCAATTCATCGCCTCAATGCAGAGCACGTTCGGTAAACCTCCCACCGATGGGCCGCAGGCGCCACAACCCGCAGGCGCACCAAAGCGCCAGCTGAAACTCGCAGACAATCTCAAACTGGCAGGTAGGTAACAACATGGCTGGACAAACCGAAGCAACGCGTCAAGGGGACTGGATTACCCCTCCCATGGTGGGCACCGATGGCAAAGCCATCGCGGCGGCCATCGCGGTCACCTCCACGGCGTCGTACATCGACCTGACAACCGTTCCCGCGGTGCCTGCTCAGTGGGGCGGAGTCGCGGCGGGCACGGCTGGATGGCTGCCTCCGGGCACCGTCTATCAGCCCAACGTGCTGGGCGGATATCTGGACCTGTACGCCGACGGCGGAGACGTCTACATCATCACCGGCCCCTCCGTCGCCAGTGTGACCGGCGCTAACGTGCCGGCTGCGGCCACGACCAACACTGTCACCGCGGGCGTGCTCACTACCGCAGTGGGCGTATGCATCTGCATCCCCGCCGGAACGCGCCTGCAGCTCAAGCCCTTCTGGGGGCCGTTCATGGCGCCCGGCGCTGGCGGAAACAGCGCACCTGCGGGCGGGTCGCAAGCGGCCAACAGCCCCAACAGATATCTGGCCTATGTCACCAAGGCGAGCGTGACTGCCACGCTGCGCATCTACGGCAACAGCCCGCAGAAGCAGGACTGAGCCGATGACGCGCCGTGCCGGAATACGCATGCAGCGCCGCAACGGCGGTGGTGGCTTGGCCTTCACGCCGAAGACGCTGCCGGGCATCCTCGCGTGGTATCGCGCCGACCTCGGCGTGACCATCGGGACGGGCGTTTCCGCGTGGGCGGACCAGAGCGGCGCGGGCAATACTGCCGTGCAGGCTGTGGGCGTTAATCAGCCGACGCTCACCGCATCGAACGCTGCATTCAATGGAAAGCCCACCATCGCAAGCACGGCCACGCAGTGGCTCACTGCGCCTGTCGCGACTCCCAACCCCATGACCATCTGGGTGGTGGGGACGTGGGCCGCGTCGAGCGTCATGGTCAGCGCTCAGGCGCTGGCGTGGTACTTCGCCGATAACGGCGCAAACGTCGGGCTGTCGTCCGCAGCAGCCTACGCTGTGGGGCCTCGCGCCATCAGCGGGGCGGCCACCGTGGTCGCCATCGATGGCACCAACGGTCAGGTGTGGACCTCGCAGCATTCGGGCGGCGCCGTGGTGTCGACTGGCGCCAACGCTGGGACGTCTATCTGGATGCTCAATTCGAGCGCACAAACACAGGGGGGTGACGTCATGGCCGAGATGGCAATCTGGAATCGTGCGCTGTCCCCGGGCGAAATCGATCAGCTCAACAGGTACGCCGGCTCCCGGTACTCGATCGGAATCGGCGCATGATGGCTGCATCCTTCGCGACTTTGAAATCCGCGCAGGCCTTCGCAAAAAAGGTCAACGCCGCGCTCGGCTACCCCAAGATGGGGACAGACATCGGCGACGGCACGCACGCGGATGCGATCGCCAGCGAAACAACCGACTACGCCAGTGTCCTGGCGCATCCGTCGGGCTCCCAGTGGGCGTACGTGGCGGACGATAACACTACGCCGCTGATGACAACCGCCACGTACGCCC
>Ga0194048_10000820_pt1 | contig 15241 bp, 20 predicted proteins | sample JunL225m_MetaG_FD_161685 | JGI IMG/M metagenome (GOLD analysis project Ga0194048, IMG submission 161685) | Anoxic zone freshwater microbial communities from boreal shield lake in IISD Experimental Lakes Area, Ontario, Canada - Jun2016-L222-5m | ecosystem: Environmental > Aquatic > Freshwater >...
GCCCGCCTGCCCTTTTTCACCATGTCGTCGTGATTATCCTTCTGCGTCCCAAGAAACAGATGAGCGATATTGCAGCAAGGCGGGTTGTCGCAGGAATGCAGGACGTTCAGTCCTGTTGGGATGTGGCCCTTTGTGTGTTCCCATACATAACGGTGTGCCTTCACCAGATTGCCATCGACGCTTACATCTGCATACGACGGCTTCCCGTTGACGCGCCTGTTGGTGGGAAAGACCAGGCATCCATTTTCGCCGGCTTTTAACCGGCGCATGATGCGTTCGATTGGCGGGGTATTTGTCTTTGGCATGGAGCGAGTTTAATTAAACTCGACTCGTTTGTCTACACTACTAGCATCCTCGCAATGCCTTCCTCGAGCGTGAGGAACGGCTTGTCGTAGCCGGCCGCGCGCAGCTTCGTCAGGTTCGCCTGCGTGTGAAACTGGTACTTGCCCTTGAGAGAGTCGGGCATTGGAACCTCGTTGAACGTCTTGCCGAGCGCCTTGGGAATGGCGCGGAAGTCGCGCGCCACGCCGGTCCCGACATCGTATATCCCGCTGGCCGGCAGGTTCCGCCACAACCAGATCATCACCGACACGACGTCGTCGACATGAATGAAGTCGCGCTTTGCCTCGATGTCGAACAGCGCATTGGCGCCCGCGATCATCTGGCTGACCATCGACGCCTGCTTGCCCTTGTGCGCTTCGCCGGGGCCGTAGACGTTGAAGAAGCGCAGGCCGTACCAGTGCTTCGGCATACCACCCAGAACATCCGAAGCGTCTGCCGTGCGATCGAACTCGTCCTTGCTCTTGGCGTACAGGTTCAGCGGCCCGTCGCCATTTCCGTACACGCTGGCGCTCGACGCATAGATGAACGGGATCTCGCGCTCCGTGCAAAAGGTGGCAATCTTCACAGGTAGCAGAACATTCGTTTGCAAGATTGCACGCTCGTCCTCGCACGTCGTATCGCTGATCGCGCCGAGTCCAAAGACCGCCGTTATACTGTTGGCCATAGTAGAGCCCAGCACGTTCTCGACGGATATCGAATGAGGCGCGCGAGGATCTGAAATCACAAACGGCTCGCCAGCCGACTTCAACGCTTTTGCAAGGTGCTTACCCACAAATCCATATCCACCCGTCAAAAGTATCATGCTATATTCCTTTCATGCTTACCCTTGCCGAACGTCTCGCAAAACACAGCCATGATGAAGGAAATTGCCGCATCTGGCATGGAGCCAAGAAATCAAACGGCTATGGCTGTATAGGGTTGTTTATCGAGGGGAAGCGTTTTACGCGGATGCCCCATAGAATGGCCTACGAAGTTGCGAACGGCCCAATATCTGCCGGGCTGTTGGTCTGTCACTCGTGCGACAATCGAGCCTGCATCAACCCCGCGCATCTGTGGCTTGGCAGCTACCAAGACAATGCAAGCGACATGATGGCGAAGGGTCGCCAAACGAGCGGCGAAAGGAACGGACAGTCTCGACTGACTGCCGTAATTGCCTTGGAGATTTACGCAGACAAGCGGCGACAAAGAACCATTGCTGCTGCATATGGGATCTCGCAACCGCATGTGTCTGACATCAAGACCGGCAAGCGTTGGTTGCATGTCACGGGGCATCGGTAGCGCGTCTTTCCCGAATGATCTGCGTCGTCGACACGCCGGGAAGCATCGGAATGCGGATGGTCTTCTTGACCATGTTCCAGCCCACGATTTCGCCCGGCATGTACTCGGCGCCCTTGAACAACACCTGCGGCTTCAGGACTAGCATCATCGCTCGCAGTTCGTCGTCGTTGTCGAACACCGTCACGATGTCGGCGAGGCCGGTGCGCTTCAACTTGTAAAGCCGCACTGCCAGTTCGTCGACCGGCCGGCCCTGCCCCTTCATGTGCCGGATGCTGGCGTCGGAATTGACCGCCACCACCAGCCGGTCGCAGTACTTGCGGCACTCGCGCAGGAGGTGCAGGTGGCCCTCGTGCAGGAGGTCGAAGCAGCCGTTGGTCAGGCCCAGGATCATGGCAGCACCTTTGGGGCAGAGAAAAGCATGGCGCGGTAACAGCCGGAGGCGGCGTCGTTTCCAATGCCCTTGCCGTACTTTCTGATGGCCCAGTCGCGCGCGGCGTTCAGTTGGCTATCGACCTCCTCCCTTGGCACGATTGCGTGTGTGGAAAGGATGGCCTGCAATATGCGCTCTGCCTCATTCCGAAACATTTTCTTGAACTGTCGGAAATCCGTGCCTTCGCCGTCTGCAATTACCCGCGCGACAGTCTCAACCAGTGGGTGGGTCATGGGGTGGCTCCTTCCAACTCGTCGAGACTGCACGTCGCCGTCCCCCGCTTGCCGACCACGACGCCCGCGGCGGCATTGGCGAGCCTGGCGGCATCCGGCAGGGAGAACCCGACTGCCACCGCCGCCGCCAGTACAGCCACAACCGAATCACCCGCCCCCGTCACGTCGAACACCTCGCGCGCCGTGGCCGGGATGTGCCAGCGGTTGTCCCGCATGTGCAGGACCATGCCCTTGGCGCCGCGGGTAGCCAGCACCGCCTCGAACCCGAACTCCGGCATCAGGCGGTCGGGATCCTCGTCGCCCAGTTCGGCCTCATTGGGAGTGATGACCGTGGCCCCGGCGTAGCGGCTCCACGGCCCCTTGGGGTCGACGATGACCGGGATCTTGAACTGGTCCGCCCAGACGATCAGCCGGAGCGCGAGGTCGCCCAGGAACATCCCCTTGCCGTAGTCGGATAATACCAGCGCCCCGATCGTCGGGCTGGCCGTCGCCTTCAGAAAGATGTCGTTGGCGACCTGCCGATGGATCGGCCGGATGATCTCGCGGTCGACCCGGAATATCTGCTGTCCTTGTGCAATATATCGTTCCTTGACCGGGCTCGAGTCGCCGATGTTGGTCAGGACGGTCGGGTAGCAGCCCAGCGCCGCCAGGTTGGCGCCGACGTTGCCCGCCCCGCCCGGCCGGCGGTCCTCGACCATATCGGCCACGAATACCGGCACCGGGGCCTCCGGGCTGATGCGCTCGACCCGGCCGTGGACCCAGCGGTCGATCAGGTAGTCGCCGACCACGACGACGCGGGCGTTGGGCAGGTCACGGATGGATAGTGTATGATTGGTTTCAGCCATTGCGCCTTCTCCTGGGTGGCGTGTTGGTCAGGGCCGGTTCAGGGTGGCAACCCCGGATCGGCCCGCCCCCACTATAGCCCCGTTCCCGCCCGATTGCGAGGGACTACCTATTGGGGTAGTATCCTACCCCAGTGGTGAAACCTTTGACTCCAGCGGCCTCGCCCACATGCGCCGGCTGCAAGTTTTATTCAAAGCCGCCCCCTGTTCCGGCGGCATCGGGAATTACGCGCCCCGGCCAGTGCAAGCGGTATCCCAATACCACATTGAAGGATGCTGCCGACTGGTGCGGCGAGTTCAAAGCGAGGTAGCGATGGAAGAACAAGGCACTCGGCAACGAACCGGCTTTTTGTACAGCCGGCCGGAGACGCGCTTTCCCAATAACAAGATGACCCGCGATGTCGGCCTGAACAAGCGGCTGGTGATCTCGGCCACTTTCTCGGGAAGCACCATCACCGATGCGGCCAGCGATTTCGTGGCTGCGGGTTTCCTCGCCAATGACCAGATCATCGTCTACGGCTCGGCCTCCAACAACGGGGTAAGAACCATTATCTCGGTCGCGACCACGGCGCTCACCGTGGACTTCCCGGTCAAAACGGAAGGTCCGACCGCTGGAGTGGAGATCCGCACGCCATGAGTGGAAAGCAAAGGGTAAATCCCGCACAAGCCATCGGCATCTACTACGCCTCCCCGCCGACCATCGCCGATGGCGATACAGGCGAGGTTCTGCTCGATGCCAATGGCAGGATTGTCGTCAACGTCTCAAACGTAGCCCCTCTTGGCGGCGGCATCACCTGGGGCGCGCCGACTGCCGTGCCGGTAACGGCAGGCCCGACATCGACCACGTTGATTGCGGCGAACGCCTCGCGCAAGGCCATCTCGATCTGGAACCCGGTCGGCAACGCGCAAATGAGCGTCGATATTGCTGGCGGCGTGGCAGTGCTTGCGACGGGCCTGCCCCTGCTTGCTGGCTTCTCCATTACGCTGACTGGCGCTGAATGTCCGGTTGGGGCCATCACGTTTATTGGCACCGCAGCGCAGAGCCTCGTGTATCAGCAGGGGACTTAAGATGCCGATCCAAATTTCTTGGCAGGGCGCCACCCTCGGCGCGAACACGTTCACTGGCGCGCAGGCTGCTCCCACCCTCGCCCTCGGCGGCGCGACCATCGGCACCAATGCGCTGGCGGTGACGGGGACGGCGACGTTTAGCAGCAAAGTTACAGCGTCGGCGTTTGAGAACGCCGCTTCTCAGCCGTTCTTTTTTACGGGTCGTTCGGCTATGTGGTCAACGGTGGACGGGAACATCGTCCTTACCAACAACGGAAACAGCGACTTCGGTCGCCTCCAATTCGGCGGCATCCTGCCGAGCTTTCCGTCGATCAAACGCAGCGGCGCTGCACTTCAAGTCCGCCTTGCTGACGACAGCGGCTGGGCCGACATCGCGGCGGGCAATGTCAGCGGAACCAACTCCGTAGTTGCCGGTGTCTACTTATACTACGGTTTCAGCGGTTCAGTAGGGCAATCTGCCGGCACTGGGTCGCCCGAAGGTGTTGTAACGGCAGGCGTCGGTTCCACACGGGTCCGCACTGATGGCGGACCGGGCACGACGTTTTACGTCAAGGAAAGCGGCACCGGAAACACCGGCTGGGTCGCGAAGTAAGGAACACACACATGACTACCACATACACACTCACGCCGACCACGCTGGCCAACTACCCGACAGCCGAAGGCGAGACAGATGTCGTCTATCGCGTCGTTTGGAATTACAGCGGCGCTGACGGCGAGTTCGTCGCGTCCTTCTCCGGCCAGACCGATATCACCTACACGCCGGGTACGCCGTTCACGCCCTACGCCGAATTGACGCAGGAGCAGGTCGCGGGCTGGGTCACCAGCGCGTGGGCACCGGAGCAGACGGCTAGCTATCAGGCCACTCTTGACCAGAGCATTGAGGCCCAGAAGAACCCGACAACGCAGGTGCTGCCTCTGCCGTGGGTGGCCGTCGATAGTGGAGCCGTCTGATGAAGCTCGATTTATCCGTCCCGGCGATCAACGTCATCTGCCACGCGCTACAGGCCCTGCAACAGCAGACCGTTGTCGTGCTTGAGCAGATCGCGGAGCAGGCCAACGTGCAACAGCAGGCCGAGACGGCCGCGCAAGACAAAGCCTCAGACCCATAACCAATGGCCGACCTGAACGATCCGCTGCCCAGGAAAGATGACTTGCCAATGACGGCGACAGATATCCAATCAAAGATCGTCCATGGCCTATGATCTCCTAGGCGCCATTGACACGCTGTTTCAGGGCATCATCGTCCAGCCGCCGCTCGTGCAGGCGGCCTATACCCGCTGGGCTGCCAAAGGCAGCGCGCTTGACAGCAGCGACGTGACCACGATTCTGGCGGCGGCCAACGTGCTGATCGCGGCACAGACCGGCGCCGACTATATGCCGACGACCGAACCCGCCTATCCGACCGCGTTGCCGACTTTCCCCGACGCACTTCCCCGCTACCCGGATGCCTACGGCGGCATGTCGTCCCCTGACGGCTGGGTCATCACTCGCGGCAACACGGTGGTCGACCCATGATCGTGAAATCATGCCGTGTTGAAGACATTCGGTCGGCTCCGAATATCGACGATCTGATATACGAATACGCCAACGAGTCGCGCATTCCAGAAATGCCATGGCCTCGCACAGACTGGAATACCTACGAAACCCTCGAGCGGGTGGGAAGCCTTCATGTTTTTTCCGCCTGCCAAGAAACAACCTTGGTTGGGTTTGTATTTTTAATTGTTTCGATGATGCCGGAATACGGCATTGCACTGGCCTGTACCGAGGCGTTCTTTGTTGCCGATGCCTATCGTCATACGGGCGCGGGCCTGAAACTCTTGGATGCCGCTGAAAACAAGGCGGCCGAATTAAACGCCCCTGGCATGTCCGTCGGCGCGCCAATTGACAGCAGGTTGGCGCAAGTTCTTCCGCGGAGAGGGTTTCGTGAGGTAGGGCGGACATTTTTCAAAAGGCGAAAAGATGCCTGAACTTGTAGCCACGCAAATTGTACCGCCAATGTCCGCTTCGGCAATTGGCAAGGTTCGTGAATTGGAAACCGAACTTTTCAAGTTGCCACAACTTGCGATCAAAATGCATCACGTCCTGCACGGTGGGATGTATGCGCGCACAGCTTTTGTCCCTAAAGGGGCAATAATGGGTTGTTGTCTTATTAAGGTTCCAACGATCATTGTGCTTTCCGGGGCGGCGGATGTTTATGTCGGGCAAGATGCTCCACTTCATTTGGAGGGGTACTGCATAGTTCCAGCCAGCGCCGGCCGGAAGCAGGTCTATGTCGCCCTAACGGATTTTTCTTTGACCATGTTTTATGCCACCAAGGCAAAAACCGTAGAGGAAGCAGAAAACGAAACAACGGATGAGGCGGATCTTCTTGCGTCGAGGCGCGACGGGCTGAATACCATCATCGTCACAGGAGAATGAAATGTCTTCAGTCGCTACTATTGTTGCTGGCGTCACCGCTATTGCTGCTGTTGCGAGCACAATTTACACCGTATCGCAGCCTCGAGGCGGTGGCGGTTCAATGCCCGCCGTGCCGCAAAACCCGAACGTGCCGAACTACACCGACCCATCCGTGCAGGCCAACGCCGATGCCGTCGCTGCCGCACAGGCTCGCGCCGCCGGTCGGTCGTCAACCCTGCTCACAGGCGGGCAGGGCGATACATCGGCGGTGACGACCAACAAGAAGACCTTACTAGGCGGGTGATATGGAAGAAAAAGCACGCCGCGTCATAGAGGACTTCGACCGCGGCGACGCGGAGCGCGGGACGTGGAAAAACCACTGGCAACAGATCACCGAACTCTGCCTGCCCGAGCGCAACGACTACACCGTCCAGCGCGCGCCCGGCATGAAGCGCAACCAGAACATCTACGACGCCAGCCCGGTGTTCGCGCTCCAGCAGTTTGCTAACGGCCTGCACAGCCTGCTGACCTCGCCGACCCTGCAATGGTTCATGCTGCACAGCGACGACGACCGCCTGAACGACCGTCAGGACGTGCGCGCGTGGTTCGATGCCGTGGCCATGACGATGTACGGCTACTTCAACGGGCCGCGCCACAACTTCGCCTCACAGAGTCACGAATACTACCTCGACCTGGGCTCGATCGGCACCGCCGTCATGGCCGTGCTGGAAAGCGACAGGTCCGGCATCCTGTTCAGCGCCCGCCACCTCAAGGAATGCGTGATCTTCGAAAACGACGAGGACCGGGTCGACGGCCTCACGCGGCGCTGGAAGTACACCGCCCGCCAGGCGTTCGAGGCGTGGGGACTGAATGCAGGTCCCAAGGTCGCCGAGGCGTTCGACAAGCAGCCCGACAAGGTCATGTTCTTTTACCACCAGGTGAAGCCGCGCAAGGACCGGAACCCGGAACGCCGGGACAAGATGCACAAGGCGTTCGAGAGCATCTACGTCAGCGGCGAGGACGGCCACATCATCGCCGAGGGCGGCTTCGACGAGTTCCCCTATCTGGTGAGCCGGTTCAGCAAGACGGCCGGCGAAATCTACGGCCGCGGCCCCGGCATGACGACCTTGCCGGACATGAAGATGCTGAACGAACTCAACAAGATGGTCATCAAGTCGGCGCAGAAAATCGTCGACCCGCCGCTCCAGATCCCCGACGACGGCTACCTCCTGCCGATCAAAACCGTGCCGGGCTCGCAGAACTTCTATCGCGCCAACAGCCCGCAGACGGCACGCATCACGCCGATCGAGACGAAGGGCCGGGTCGACATCGGCTTCGAGATGCTCACCGAGCTTCGCGCCCAGATCAATCGTGGCTTTTACGTCGAGTGGATGATGATGCCGTCCGACCCGTCCGACCCGGCAGCGGCCGGCAAGGGCGTGACGGCAACTTACGTCCTGCAACAGCGCGACGAGAAGATGCGCCTTCTTTCGCCCATGCTGGCCCGCCTGCAAAGCGAGTTCCTTGGACCGCTGATCGACCGCACGTTCAACATCCTGATGCGCCAGTCCATCGCCAGAGGCTTTGGAGAGGGTTCGCCGTTCCCGCCCGTTCCCGAGGCGCTGGCCGGCACCGATTGGCATGTCGAGTACCTGTCGCCCATCGCCGTCGCCCAGCGGTCCAGCCAGTTGGACAGCGTCGGTCGCCTGCTCGCCCTGCAACAGCAGATGCGGGTGATCGATCCCAACGGCCAACTGATCGTCGACCCGGAGGCCATCATGCGCCTGACCAGCCGCGACCTCAACGCGCCTGCCGTGGCGCTCAAGACGCCCGAGGCCCTGCAACAGGAAGCCCAGCAGCGCGCCGATGCCGAAAAGGCCATGGCAGGCGCCCAACAGGCCGAACAGATGGCCGGAGCCGCCAAGGACGGCGCACAGGCCATGGCCACGATGAAGGGAGCTGCCGCAGCATGACGAACTACCTTCGCAGCCCCGACGTGATCCTGTCGTGCGACGGCCCGTCCTGCCTGCAACTGCCGGACAAGGCCCCGCGGGTGTTCGTGCCGAGCAAGACGCCCACCCAGAAGGACCATGCCCCCCTGACGCTGGCCTTCCCGCACCTGCACTACTGCGTGGTTCACTGGGAAACCCACATGAAGCTGGACGACCTGCTGACCGACAAGGTGAAGGCGCGGTTCGAGGACCAGGCCCGGCGCGTCCGGCCGCACGATTTCGTCTGCGACTTCGACGCCGCGCTGGTCCAGCCGATCGACGTCCACTCGCCGGAGTACGGCGCCTACATGGCACGCATCGGGCTCAAGACGGACGGGCTGGGCTACGAGATCCACCAGACGCTCAAGAAGCGGCTTTCCGGCGCGGTGGGCTTCCTCTGATGGCGGTTCCCAAGGCGGTCAAGCGACAGGTGGCGCTGGGCACGGCGTACCAGAACACGTTCAGCCATGGCGACGGCCGGCGGGTGCTGATCGACCTGATGCAAAAGGCCAAGATCCTCGAGATTTCCGGGGATGACGGACCCTTCGAAAACGGCCGCCGGTCCATGGTCGCCGAGATCCTGGCGATCACCCGCTACGACTACGCCAAGCTCCTGGCACTAGCCGAGGAGCGGGTTGAAGATGTAGGCGGCGAAGAGTAATATCCTACCACCGATAGAGGTTTTCATGCCCGACGGCGAGAATCAGACACAGTCGACCGACACCGTAAGCTGGACCGCCAGCCTGCCCGAGCCCATCCGCGCCAATGAGGCGTGGAAAGACGTGCCCGATGTCGGCACCCTCGCCAACCGCTACCTCGAAACCCGCAAGCCCTTCGCCGAGCAGCTTCCCGAGGACATCCGGGGCGAAGCGATGTTCAAGGACATCAAAGATCTTGCCGGGCTTGCCAAGGGCTACCACGGCGCCCAAAAGCTGATTGGCGTCCCCAAGGATCAGCTTCTGCGCCTCCCCGCCGACGACAAGCCCGAATCGTGGGCGCCGATCTACGACAAGCTGGGCCGCCCCGAGAAGCCCGAGGGCTATGTCCTGAAGGGACCGGACGGCAAGCCCATCGACCCCAAGAATGCCGAAAGCCTCTACAAGGCAGCCCACGAGGCCGGTGTCAGCCAGAAGCAGATCGAAAAGCTCTACGGCTGGCTTCAGGAAACCTCGACCCAGGCCCAGACAGCGCAGCAGGCGGAAGCCCAGCGTGCGGCCGAGACGGCGGTGACGGAACTCAAGACCGAACTCGGCGGCGCCTTCGACCAGCGGGTGGATCGGGCCAAGGGCGCGGTCAAGCAACTGGACGTGGATCTCAAGCTGGGCGGCAAACTGGCCGAGACGCTGGAAAAGGCGGGCCTTGCCAACAACCCCGCGCTGTTCAAGGTTTTCGACCACCTCGCGGCCCAGATGGCCGAGGATGGCAAACTGGCGGGCAAGGGTGGTTCTCAGGACAGCGGCCTCAAGTCGCCGGCCGAGGCTCGCCAGCACATTGCCGCCAAGCAGCAGGACAAGAATTTCATGGCGCGCTACCTGAACAAGAGCGTCCCCGGTCACGCGGAAGCGGTCGCCGAAATGGCCGACCTCTACCGCCAGTCCACCGCGATGGCCGCCTAGAAATTGCACTTAGCCGGGCAGCCCTTCGGGGTCCGGTGAACGCCGTGGTCGAGCGGACCTAAAACGCCAGGCACGGGTCCGCATCAGCGGGGAACTCAGCCGATTGAACGTAAACAATCGGGAGTATCCCATGTCTTTCACTGTCACGGACGCATTCGTTCAGCAGTTCACGGGTAACGTGAGTTTGCTGGCGCAGCAGTCGGTGTCCCGTCTTCGCGGTCGTACCCTCGAAGACATGATCACCGGCGAGAGCGCGTACATGGAACAGGTCGCCAGCACGGCGGCTGTCAAGATCACGGCGCGTCATTCCGACTCGCCGGTGATGAACACCCAGCACCTTCGTCGTCGCATCGCGCCCTACGATTACGGCTGGGGCGATCTGGTCGACAACCTCGACAAGGTCCGCCTGCTGATCGATCCCGCGTCAACCTACGCCCGGAACGCCGCCATGGCGATGAACCGTGCAATGGACGACGAGATCATCAGCGCCTTTTTCGGCACGGCGTATTCGGGCCACTCCGGCTCGACCGCGCTCACCTGGCCGAACGGCAACTCCGAAAGCACGCCGACCACCCCGGCCGGCAAGCAGGTCACGGTCGCTTCGTGGACCTACGGTAACGGCTCCGGCAACGCCGGCCTCACGATCAGCAAACTGATCGAGGCCATGGTCGCGCTGGACGCTGCCGAAGGCGACGAGGGCGAGGCCCGCTATCTGGCGATCGGCGCGGTTCAGAAGGGCAACCTGCTGGCCACGACGGAAGCCACGCTGAAGGAATACGGCGTCGCCAAGGATGACCTGGCCCCCCTGCGGGACGGCAAGGTCGCCATGATCGTGGGCTTCGAGACGATCCATTCGGAACGCCTCCTGCTCGACTCGTCCGGCTACCGTCGCGTTCCTGCGTGGCGCCAGTCGGCCATGGGTCTTGGCGTTGCCAAGGACATCAGCGGACGTATGGCGGAACGCGCCGACAAGCGGTTCAGCATGTACGTCTACACCGACATGAGCGTCGGCGCTTCCCGATTGGAAGAGGCCAAGCTCGTCGAAATCGCCTGCGTCGCTTAAGGAGGGCACACACATGGCTGTTACCTACGCACCGAACTGCTCCCTGCTCGTGAACAACACGGCAGGCGTGGTTCAGAGCCTTCCCGACGAGCGCGTCGGTGGGCACGAAAGGGTCTGGGTCGAAGCGATTGCTATGGCCGGGACCGCGATTGCCGACCAGATCATGGTGGCCCGTCTGCCCTACGGCAGCGTGCCGCTCTCGGTCGATATCTCGACGTCTGTGTCTTTGGGCGTCTCGACCATCGCGATCGGCGACAAGATCAATGCCAGCCGCTTCTCGGCGGCCGGCACCTACACCTCGACCAACGCGACCACGAACGCTATCAACGTGGCCACGAAGGGCATCCCGCTGACCACCTGCTACGACTACGCAGGCACGTCCAGCACGGCCTATGAGGACATCCTGATCACGGTGGGCGTATCGAGCCTTGTTTCCACCGGGACCTTGGTCGTCGTGACCAAGTACATCGACTACGGAACCTGATCCAACCGGATGAGGGAAAACTAGCCCGGCAGGACCCCACGCCCTGCCGGGCACTTTCTTGGAGGTCACATGGCGGCCGGCGACAGTTCCACCTCGATCTGCAACATCGCACTGATCGCGCTGGGCGAGGATCCGATCACCAGTCTCCTCGACAACACCAAGCGTGCCATCCTGTGCAACGCACGCTACGACGACGTTCGCCGCGCGGTCCTGCGTTCCCATCCGTGGAACTGCAACCGCAAGCAGGCGCAGTGGGCATCGGACGCGACCGGCCCGCTTTTCACCTTCGCCTACCGCTACCAGCTTCCCGCCGATTTCATGCGGATGTACTCCATGCCCGAAAACGACATGGCGCTATGGGACATCATGGACGGCTACCTTTATACCGACCAGGGCTCGCCGCTCGACGTCGTCTACGGCTACGACCTCCAGGACGAAACCAAGTTCGACCCGCTGCTGGTTCACGCCATTGCCTACGCTCTGGCCGGTGAACTTGCGATCCCGCTGACCCAGAACACCGAGCGCGCCAAGCAGGCGCTGGCCGTGATGGAAGGCAAGCTGGGCATTGCGCGCCTGATCGGGTCGCAGGAGAACAGTCCGCGCGAGTGGGATGAAGACGTCCTTCTGCGGAGCCGGCGTTGAGGCAGGACATTGAGCTCACCTCCTTCACGAAGGGCGAACTGTCTCCGCGCCTGAAGGGCAGGACCGACTACAAGGGCTACTACGAAGGCTGCGAGACGGTTCTGAACATGGTGCCGATGCCGCAGGGTGGAGCGACACGCCGGCCGGGCACGCTCTATTGCAGCTACGTCAAAAACCAGTCCTACACGCCGCATCTGGTGCGCTTCATCTTCAGCGTCACGCAAGCGTACATGCTCGAGTTCGGCCCGTCTTACATCCGGGTTTACAAGGACCAGGGCCAGGTCACGAACGACCTTGTGGTGACGGGAGCGGCCGACAATGGCGCCGGCCTGATCCGCCTTACTGTAGCCTCGACGGCGGGCTTGTACACCGGCAACACCGTGACCGTGGCATCCGTGGGCGGCGTGCCGGCGGCGACCGGGACGTGGACGCTGACCAAGATTTCCTCGACCACCTTCGACCTGGTGGGCTCGACCTTTGCCGGGCTGTACACGACGGGCGGAACGGCCAGCGTCATCGTCGAGATCCCGACCAGCTACGCTGCGGCAGATATCACGGGCATCAATTTCACGCAGTCCGCCGACACGCTTTACCTCTGCCACCCGACCTACCCGCCGGCCACGCTGACCCGCTCCAGCCATACCAACTGGACGCTGTCCAACATCACGTTTTTGGACGGCCCCTACCTCAAGAACAACGAGTATGTGACCGCGACCACGCTGGCCTTGTCGGGCACGACGGGCAGCGTCACGGTGGAGGCCAGCGCCACGACCGGCATCAACGGCGGCGCCGGCTTCAAGACGACCGATGTGGGCCGCCTGATCCGCTTCTTTTCCGGCACGCTCTGGAACTGGCTTCTCATCACCGCATGGACCGACTCGACGCATGTGACGGCCACCATCCAAACCGACGTTCTGAACGGCGCATCGAGCGAAGTCGCGGCGGGGACAGCGACGGTGAAGTGGCGGCTGGGCAAATGGTCGGCCACGACCGGCTATCCCTGGCTGCCGACCTTCTGGCAGCAGCGTTTGATGCTGGCGGGGACAAACAACGAGCCGAACGCCCGCGAGGGCTCCCAGACTGGCGACTTCGTGAACTTCGCCCCGACCAAGTCGGACGGCACCGTCGTGGACACCAATGCCCTGTCGTGGATCGTATCGGACGATCAGGTCAACGCCGCACGCTGGATCTCGGCCGCTGGTTCTGCCGAGGCCATGCAGTTGGCCGTGGGCACGGACGGGTCCGAGGAGATCATGCAGGCCGCGACGACCTCGCAGGCCCTGACGCCGACGTCGGTACAGGTCTACCGCGAGACGACCCTGGGTGCGGTCGCTGATGCTACCCCGTGGCGGGTCGGTAAGGCGGTCCTGTTCTGGTCCGCAAATGGCCGCAAGCAGTACGAGTGGCAGTTCAACTGGCAGATCAACGGCTACCAGGGCCTCGACAAGACCGTCGACAGCGAACACATCAGCCGGGGCGGCGTCGTTGATACCGCCTATCAGAAGCAGCCCTACGGCATCCTGTGGAGCATCACGGCGGACGGGCGCCTGATCGGCATGACCTACCTGCCCGAGCAACAGGTCGTGGCGTGGCATCAGCATCAATTGGGCGGGGACTACTATGGTGGGCCGCCGCTGGTGGAGTCGATTTCAGTCATCCCGAACTCAGCCGTAACCGCCGATGAGCTTTGGCTTTCGGTGCGTCGGACCATCAACGGATCGGCGGTGCGGACCATTGAGGTGATGTCGCCTTTCTTCGACGACATGCACCAGGAGGAGGCGGTCTATATGGACTGCTCCCTTTCGTCCGCCCTTGTCAGCCCATCCGCGACGGTGACGCCCAGCACCATGACCGGATCTGTCACCCTCACGGCTACGGCTGGCACGCCCTTTGCGGCGGGCAATGTGGGCTCGATTGTCCGCCTGAACGACGGCATCGCGGTGGTGACAAGTTACACGTCCAGCACGGTGGTCGCCGCAACCTGGCTGGCGGACGCCACTAACAAGGCCCCGTCGACCTCCGGCAACTGGACGATGACGCCCCAGTACAGCAGCTTTTCCGGCCTTTCCCACCTCGAGGGGCAGGAAGTCCGGGTGCTGGGCGACGGCGCCGACTTCGGAAAGGTGACGGTGGCGTCATCTACCGCGACCCTGCCGGTCGGCACCGCATCCTACGCCAAGATCGGCCTACCCATTTTTTACCGCCTGACCGCCATGCCGTTTGAGCCCATCCGCGCCGCGGCGGCCAATACGCAGGGCCGGATCAAGCGGATCGACACCATGTGGCTGCGGCTCCTCGAGAGCCTTGGCTGCGATATCGGTGTAAAACAGACGGACCCCATGACCCAGGCCATTGCCTACAAGACAGAGGCGCTGGAGACCCGTTCGGCCGCCGATTTCATGGGCGTGGCCCCACCGCTGTTTACGGGCCTGTACCGCCTGAAGGTGCCGGGCGGCTTCGATCAGGAGGCCCAATTGAACATCGAAGGCGATGGCCCCTACCCGCTGACTATCCTCGCCATGATCGCCAAGGGTGATGTGGGCGAAATGCCGGGGCCGGGCTGATGGCTGAGTTCGGATCCAGCAACGGAGACTACTTCGCCCTAGCCGGCCTGGCGGCGACTGCGCTTGGCACGCTCACGTCGGCGCAGGCCCAGCTTCAGCAGGGCGCGGTCCAGAACCAGATCGCCCAGTACAACGCCAACGTCATGCAGCAGCGGGCGCAGCAGGTCCGCGCACTGGCCGCCGCCAAGGAAGCCATGCAGCGCCGGATCAACGGCCGTCAGCAGGGCCAGATCGTGGCGGCATACGGGGCGTCCGGCGTGGATGTGGGGCAGGGCACGCCGCTCGAGGTCC
>Ga0194048_10000821_pt1 | contig 15237 bp, 16 predicted proteins | sample JunL225m_MetaG_FD_161685 | JGI IMG/M metagenome (GOLD analysis project Ga0194048, IMG submission 161685) | Anoxic zone freshwater microbial communities from boreal shield lake in IISD Experimental Lakes Area, Ontario, Canada - Jun2016-L222-5m | ecosystem: Environmental > Aquatic > Freshwater >...
CCCCACCCCCGGTTGAAGCGCGCGCTGGGGCCCGGGCCATCGGTCGTGCCCCAGGACACCGGTGCGCCAGAGAAAGTCGAGACACGCCCTGCAGGCGTGATCTTTCGGACGTTCGGGTTGTATTCGTCCGAGACATAGATGTTCCCCTGGCGATCATGTGCTACGCCGAGAGGGGTCCAGAACCGCGCGTTGGCGCCCAGGGCATCCGCTGACCCGATTTGTCCCGCTGTTCCAGCGAACGTCATCACGACGCCGGTCGGCGAGACTTTCCGCACCGTGTGGTTGCAAGGGTCAGTTACGTAACTTGTTCCGTCCGTCAGCGTCGTGATGCCAAAGGCTCCGTTGTAGGCAGTCAGATATTCGTCGAACGGTTGCATGGCCGAGCAACCGAAGGAAGCCGCGATCCCCTGGCCATCCGCGTGGCCCGGTGAGGGACCTCCGGCAAGCAGCGTCACTACGCCGGTCGGCGAGACTTTTTCAATAAACGTGCCTTCCGCGACATACAGGTTTCCTACGCCGTCCTGCGACACCTGTCCCGGCACGCTGCTCAAAGTTGCGAAGGCGCTCGTGACCCCATTCTGCACGCGCCACAGCACGTTACCCAGGCACATGTCGGCGACGTAGAAGGTCGATGCGTTGCCGGTAAGCCCTGAGACACAACCGAATTGGGCGCCCGTCACCCTCGTTGCGGTGCCGGCAGGGGTGATCTGCCACAGCAATCCGCTCCAGTCGCCCATCAGGATGTCGCCGTTGCCGATCGGAAGCGTCGCTAGCGGGAAGCAGAAGCGTGCAGTAGTGCCGGTGCCGGGAACTTCCGAACACGTTCTTGACTCGCCGGCCAGCGTGGTGACGGCGCCCGTCGGTGCCAGGCGTCGTACGGTGTTCCAGTCCCACATATACAGGTAGCCAGCCGCATCGGCAGACAGCGTATAGGGTGCCCAGAAACGGGTCTGACCCGGGGGCCCGTCGACCGCCCCCCAGCCGCGACCGACGACCCCGGCGATGAGGGAGAGGCCCGTGACACGAAGTAGCGCGGTGGAACTCGAGATAGTGACGCCGCCCCCCGAGACGGTGACGCCGTACCGGTCGCCGTTGTTCTGTGCGCTGAGCGCACGCGTCGTATACGTGGGCGCCACAGCACTCGCGATGTTGGAGCCGTTACGCTGCCACTGGTAAGTGGCTGCGCCCGGTGCGACGACCGAGAACGTCGCAGTGGAGCCGATCTGTACGGTCTGTGCCGCCGGCTGTTGGATGATGACCGGAGCCGACAGAGCGGGCACCGCGAAGGCGCCCGAGACGAAAAGGATAGCGAGCGACATGCGTCCAGTGGCATCAATCCGACACATCGAAGGATCTCCTGAAACGTGAACATCGTCGTCTGATCTCAGACCCGGACGTGGCCAAGGGGGCGAGTGCCACGTCGGGCGTAAGGTTGGCGCGTTCTTTGGCTCGCTTGACGAGATAGCGCGGGCGCTTTTTCCATCATCCTTAGTTTGCATCATGCGAGGGGTTGCCGCAAATCCAAAGTCATGCGATTGCGGCTGGTGAGCCATCGCAGTCGTCAATCTGCTTTTGCCCCGGTTCAAGAGCGTTAGCGTCCGGAGGAGGGCGCCTGCAGCGCAAAGGGGCATGAGGCTCCATCGTGAGCGGCGACGCCGAAGATCGTCGGCCTGGATCGTTAACGCAGCCAAGCATCTGGGAAATGAGTGTGACGACCAGCAAGGTTAGCCCGCGCCAGTTTCCTATATTCGAATCGCTCAACTAATCATGACGCTGATCATGCGTCGTCGCGTCAGTTAATCTCTGGCGCCACGCCGTTCGTGGTTTTCACTCAATAAAAAATGTTTCGATCGTTCGTCGCCGATCGACCCAAGCCTTTGAGCTTCTTTAGCTTCGATCATCATGATTTTTGTTGGACGTGTGACGGATGCGGCGTGGAGTCGGGCTTAAGTGAGATCTTCGATCCTCACATCTTTAGGCCAAGACTTTGTTTTCTGCGCTCCTCATTATGACTATCCAGAACTACCCGTGGTCCGCCTCCAAATCCGGGAGTCAAACGACGAGCGCAGGATGGGATTGTCGGGTAGATCGCTCCGTATAACGAAACGGGATCTTGACGACGTCGCTTTGCTTAAAGGTTCCCATCGGCCTTCCGGTCGGCATCCGAATTCCATTCGCTACACGTTTGGCATGGATTGTCGGTTTCAGCGACTCGCTGGGCTCGCGTCAAGATGACCTCCGCGCCCCTGATTTCGTACGCCAATTCGTCGAACGCTGGAATCGGGCAAAACGATGCGTTTAATTGGTCATCTTTCTGAGTCGTGAGATGACCAGCGGCACACGTGTTTCATCGGTGAGCAGTCCGGGTAAATAATTCTCGAAGCTGGGTCGTGAGAGCAGCGCCCTCAGTTGTTGCTTGACATAGGAATTAAGAGACTCTGCTCCTCTCGCCAATTCTTCGCCGAGTGACGGTCTGCCGTCAACGATGGTGAGAATGTCTTCTAAGTCGTGGCTTGAAGCAATATCGCCGCTGCCTCGACTATTGAAGGCTTCCAGCTTGGTGGCAACGAAGCAGACGGCCGATATCAAACGGATATCGATATCGTCATTTAGCTGCATCCTGACTGAGGTTTTTACCGCCTCGGGATACCATGCGTTTGAAAAGCCAAGCACCTGTGGATGGGTAGGCATCAAGTCGAAAAGGACTCCGCTGGCCACGTGTTTCCAGCGGCAAATCACCTCACTACTGGGGTCCCTCGTGAATCCGAGCGCTGGTAGGCACTTTCCCACTTGGTAATACTGAACGAGAGTTGCAGCCTCCACGACGGCATCGACATCTTTCGTTGCACGGATGCCTTCGGCCAGTGGATCTGTGATTAGCAGTCCAGCCACGCTACCGCCAACAAAAACGATTTCCTCGCGTAAGGGACCGAGAGCATCGGCAATGAGCAGCAAGTACTCTAGGTTGGGATCGTCAGCCCTCACGCAATTCCCCAAGGCGCTCGGCAAGTAACTTCTGTGCCAGTGCTCGTTCGCGACTGCGGCCAATGCGTAACGCATCAAGCAGGGCTAGGAACTCATATAGAACGGAGTCTGCGAGAGCTGCTGGTGGGACATGTCGATAGAGCGGTTCAACAGAGGGTCCTCGTGCGTTACCTTCGGGATGGGGCCATACCGGCGCTTCCTCCGGTGAGGCGCTGAGGTGATTGGAGAGGGGGAGGGTGCCGAAGGAGGTTGGGACACCGCGTCGCGCGGCCCCCAGCTTTGCCGGAAAGGCGTACCGAACACCATGCACAGCGAATTCCAGCAGGGCCTCTCGCTTTACCTGCCAGTCGCCTCGGCCGTTCGATACGGCGAGGCCTGCCTCGACAACTCTCTTGACGCTGCGATGAACTTGGGAGGCGCTCATGCCTAATGCCTCACCCATGGCTGTGTATGTCCATTGCAGGTCAGGGTGGGCTGCTCTCTTGAATAGCACGAGGAGATCTTGCGGCTTGAGTTCCATTGTTATTCCATATTCCGGAAAATGGAATTTACGTTCGCGGACGTCGTTTTTCAAGCCTCATTTAGCGTTGCCATAGTTTTGATTCGGGACTTGGTCAGGGGGTATACCGGCTTCAACGCAGGCATCCGGCTTCTCAATTCTCTGCCAGAACAGTTCTATCGGTGAAAAAAAGCTTACGAGTCAATGGTATACAAATACTTAGCGGGCACCCGCTACCAACTCACTCGGTGAGACTGAATGGCCCGTGAAAGCGGGTTTTTTTGTATCTATGGCGCTGATTCGCGCCGATTTGCACCGGGTTGTGCGCTTCCGCACCAGAGTCCCGCAGGCGGATTGCCTCTGACCGCGAGAATGGCGGTGCCATCCCGGCGGTCAGGCACGCGTTTAGATTCCCCGCCGAATTGCGGGCCTTCGCTCTCTGGGCGAGTTCCCGACGCGCCTCGCACCGGAATTACGGGACGAAGCCGATCTCACGTTGATGGCGCAAGGCCAGGATTCGGACCTCATCGCGTGCCAATATGAAGCGGTACAGGGCGATATAGCCTGTCTTCCCGTACGAGATCACGAGTTCGCGAATGTCGCCCTCAATCCGGCGACCGAGGAGCGGGTGAGAACTCAAATGATCTACGGCTGATCGAATCGCCGCGACGGCATCAGCAGCCACCGAGGGATTCTCATCCCGCAGGAACTCGAAGGCTCTCTCCAAATGCGCAAGGGAGCGCGCCGAATAGACTACCGTTGCCACGGCTTCGGGCGCGGTGCGGCTTCGTCCTTCACAAGGCGCTCCAGCCACGCATGGACATCGTCGGCCCGGTACACCTCGCCCGTCTGGTCGATGTCGGCGTCTGCAGCCAAGGCTTCCGCGACCAGGCTGCGCATCTCTTCTTCGTAGCCAGCGTGACGTTCTACGGCTTCCACTATGAAGCTGTGTGCCGAACGTCCTGTTTGCTTCGCGAGCGCCTGGATTCTTGCGCGAAGCTTGGGTGGCAGGCGGATCGTAGTCGTGGCGGACATCTCGGCTATCCTAGAAGCAGCGCGGGCGTGTAACACGTTTGTAGCACTGTCTGTGCGTGCTTGCAAGTAAGACATCGCCGGTGGTGCCTTGAGCCGTTATGGGCGTTCGCGGACTCGGCCCTCATTCAGCCTCTTCGCCGAGCGTGCTGCCTCCTGTTGACGTAGCCGGCCGGATCTTGCCCGTGTAGGAACATGACAAAGCCAGCCCCCGCTACCAACTCACACGGTGAGACTGAATGGCCCGCGAGAGCGGGCTTTTTGTATTCGGAGAAATTAAAGCAGCTACGTCGCGTGCGGCGTTATTTGCGTTCGGTTATTCGCAAATTAGCCACGGCCGACACGCAAACGCGACGCATCGTCTTCGGCTGCACTGTTTCGAAAGGGCAAACCGTGAAGTCCCCAAAATACGCCGTGTCAAAGCTAGTGGGCTGCGGAATTTCGATCTAAAACGACCGTATTTACCCCTAAGGGAGATCCGTGCATTCTCCTCGTCCGCGCTGTAGAACCGGCACGGAGTGCAATTGCAACGGTCGACGATATAGCCTCAGGCATTGGGTAAAGTTGTTCTGGATACGCGCACGCAGCTGCGCCAACAACCGATCAGGCTTCCGCCGTTGGCAAAGCGCCAGCGCGCACAGCACGCAGCCCTTCTCGAGAGACTTCAGTAAATGGAGGAAGAAGGTGCATTTGGTGTTCCAGGCGATTGATCCAAAGCCGACTATGTGTAATCGCGACTCTTTTAGGCGGTGTTTTGGCGGCGACCTTCACCGCCGTAGCAGTCACCAAAACCATTGAAAGCGATTGGTGGTCACTACGCCGATGGCATGCGGTTCGCGTGTCGTCGCGGCGTTCGACGTATCATTTGGTTCCCTGATTTGGCTGCCAAGGTCTACGGACGGGGTGCAGATCGCATCGTTCGTTAAAGCAGGCGTCGTGTTCGATCGTTGACGGTGTATTGATGACCCATCCTCTGTTCCCACCCACACGCGAGGCCGCACTCGCGCGCCTGCGCGAATTCGCTCCGTGCGCCGGCGCCCGCTACGCCCAGAGTCGCAACACCGACGCGGGTCCCGATGCGCCATCCGCCGCCTCGAGGCTCTCGCCGTATCTGCGGCGACGTCTAATCACCGAGGAAGAACTCGTGTCCGCCGTGTTGTCAGAGCACTCGTTGCAGGCGGCGGAGAAGTTCGTGCAGGAGGTCTTATGGCGCACGTACTGGAAGGGATGGCTCGAACTGCGTCCTTCCGTCTGGGCGCGGTTTTTGGCGACCCGTGATCGCACATCCTTGGCCGACGCGAGGGCCTTGGCCGATGCCGAACAGGGTCGGACGGGTATTGAGGGCTTTGATGACTGGGCCCGGGAACTGCGCGAGACGGGGTATCTGCATAACCATGTCCGGATGTGGTTCGCCTCGATCTGGATCTTCACGCTGCGCCTGCCCTGGGCGCTCGGTGCGGACTTTTTCTTGCGGCATCTGATCGATGCGGACCCGGCGAGCAACACACTCTCGTGGCGGTGGGTGGCGGGGCTGCAGACCGCCGGCAAGACTTATCTTGCGACTCAAGAGAACATCGCGAGATATACCCAGGGTCGCTTTGCTCCCAAGGGACTCGCGCGCGCGGCCACCGCTTTAACCGAAGCTCCGCTGGAACCGGTGCGGCCGGTGCGGGCGCTGACAGCCGCCGATCCCGCGACACCGGCGCTGCTGCTCGTTACCGATGTCGCGTGCAGAATTAATCTGAGGCATCAGAACTTGGCGCGCGTAGATAGCGACTGCGGCAATCGCGAGCGCCAGTGCGGCGGATAAAACATTCAACAGCAAGAGGATGCCGCCGCTTAAGGCAGAACTCACAATGACGAACAAATAGTACTGCGGAAACGCGGCTCTTAAGAAACGGCCCGCGTGTTCTACTGGCAAAGCGCGCTATACCATTGGCGCGAAACCGAAAGAATAAAGCAACATTCCCCCAAATAGCGTCGAAACCAGCAGCAAGGCCACAAAATTCACAATCAGCCTAGTCCCTAATGGGGGCGATTTACATCGATTTTATCGAGAAATGCGTCCGCTTCTGCGAGGACCTCGGCTGTGCGCTCAAGGGACCAACCGGCAAGGGTGCGATAGGGCATTGCCATCCGAGGATTGCTGGACAGTTCCTCTTTCTGTCGGATTAAGAAAGCCCAGTAGAGATAGTTGAATGGGCAGGCATCGGGTCCTATTTTCTTCTTCACGTCATAAGTGCACCCGGTGCAAAAATCGGACATTCGATCGATATAGGCGCCCGAAGCAGCATAAGGCTTTGACGCCATCTGACCGCCGTCCGCGAAGACGGCCATACCGAGCGTGTTGGGCATCTCGACCCACTCAAACGCATCGGCATACACGGCGAGGTACCAGCGCTCGATTTGTTGCGGCGCGACGCCAGCGAGCAGGGCGAAGTTGCCGGTCACCATCAGCCGTTGAATATGATGAGAATAAGCGTGTTTCGCCGTACTGCCGATGGCTTCGCGTAGGCATCGCATCGCGGTTTCGCCGGTCCAATAGAACGCCGGCAGATCCCGGTGCGCATGCAGTGCGTTTTGCTGCGCATAGCCCGGCATCAGCATCCAGTAGACGCCCCGAACGTATTCCCGCCATCCCAGGACTTGACGCACGAAGCCTTCCACTGCGTTCAGCGGCGCCGCACCTTCCCTCCATGCCGCTTCCGCCGCGCGACACACTTCGAGGGGGGAGAGCAGGCCGAGGTTCAATGCCGGCGCTAGCAGCGAATGATAGAGGAGCGGGGCGCCCGCCTTCATGGCGTCCTGATAATCGCCGAAGTAGGGTAGCCCCTGCGCAACGAAATCCTGAAGCGCATGCAACGCATCCTCCCGCGTCACCGGCCATCCGAAGTCTTGCAGTTCGCCAAAGTGATCCGGGAAGCAGCGTTCTACGAGCGCCATCACCTCTTGTGTTGTTGCGTCTGGCGCAAACCGGCGCCGCACGGGCGGCACTACACGCGCTGGAAGTTTCTTGCGATTTTCCCGGTCATAGTTCCACTCGCCGCCTGCTGGCTGGTCGCCGTCCATCAGCAGTCGCTGTTCACGGCGCATTTCCCGATAAAAATGTTCCATTCGCCAGGTGCGGCGCCCAGAAGCCCAGGCAGAAAATCGCGCCCGGCTTGCGAAGAAACGCGTGTCCGACAGGACTTCGACCGGCGTACCGGTGCACTCAGACCAGCCCTCGACCAGCGCCTGGACCCGCCATTCCGAGGGCTCGGTCATCACAATGCGACTTGGGCGATGGCGCGCAACGGCGCGCTGTACCTCGGTGGTGAAACTGCCGCTATTGTCTGGCGCGTCGAGTTTTACATAGTCTACGGTCAGACCGCGTTGGCGGAGCGACTCGGCGAAGTGGCGCATTGCTGCCAGCACGAGAACGCTCTTCTGCTTGTGATGTTTGACGTAGGTATTTTCTTCGACTACCTCCATCATCAGGACGATGTCGCGTTCTGTATCTATGGTGTTCAGTGCCGATAGATGCAGAGACAGCTGGTCTCCGAGAATAATTCTCAGGACGCTCATGATGGGCCAAACCGCAGCGCCGTGTCGGGCCGAGGAGTTGCTGCGCGGCAGCGCTCTGAACAATATTTCACCTGCACCCAGTCCCGCTCCCATTTCTTTCGCCAGTGAAACGGCCGACCGCAAGCAACGCAGGACTTACTCGGCAGATCGGCCTTGCGACGCATGCGAGCCATCGGGTCACCAAGGCACTGTCTGGCCGCGCCAGTCAAAAAATCCGCCGTTGGCATCGGCCGGCAGTTGGTCGATGACGGCGAGTAAATGGCGGGCTGCAGCCGCGGGAGAGTGCACCTCTAACCCCGTTGCCGCGAACGGTGCGGACAACGCGGTGGCGACCGTACCGGGGTGCAAGGCGATGCAAAGCGCGTCGGAGGATCGACGCGCCAATTCAACCGCTGCCGTCCGCACCAGTTGGTTGAGAGCGGCTTTGGACGCCCGGTACGAATACCAGCCTCCCAGCCGATTATCGCCAATGCTCCCGACGCGCGCGGACAGCGTCGCGAAGACGGCTTTGCCCGACCGCGGCAAGCGCGGCAGCACGTGCTTCATGATCAGCGCGGGTCCGATCGCATTCAGCGCAAAGGAGCGCGTGAGATGGGCGGCATCGAGTTGCCGCCAGCTCTTCTCTGGTCCTTGTTGATCGTCATGCAGAAATCCCGTGGCGTCGATCACGAGGCGCAGCGCGCCCTGCGCGTCGGCCAACGCTGCCGCCCGTTCCAGACTGGCCTCGTCCAGCAGGTCGATTGATGGCGACGTGCTACGACTCAACGCGATGACTTGTGCAAATCTGCCTGTGGCCGCAATGGCCTCGACCAATGCTGCGCCGATTCCGCCACTTGCGCCGAAGATGACGGCCACGCCAGCCTCTGGAATCGATCGGAGGTCCGATGTCGCGACCATCGCGGTGTGTGGTGGGTATTGCGCAGTCACCGGGGTTTTGCTCCCTCGACACCCGACCGCAACTTCAGAAACCGCCCAAAGATCCGGGATAGAAATGGCCGGATCGGAAGAAACAGTCGATACCCCACCTCTAGGGCGGCCAGCGCGCCGGGCAGCGATGCCGCTCTCGCCACCCAGCGCCACGCGGGTAAACGAGTCCAAACCTCAACAAACGCCGCCGCTCCCGACAGTACACGTCCATCGCGTGTGCGCACATGAAAACGTTGTAACGCTGCCTGTTGGGGGATTCCCGCGGGCGTTGCGGCGCCGTGTTCAGAGACATCAACGAAGCAAAGAGCGCCGGCTCGATCGTTGCGACGGTAATAGCCGATCTCCGCCCGGCAAAGGGGGCAGGAGCCATCAAAAAATACTGTGGATTGGGCAAGGTCTGACGCCACGTGGGTTTCCTGCATGGCGAATCGTCAGTGGACCGGCACGGGGGTCGGACCAAGGTCCGCCGCATGCTCGGTCTGTCCAACGTGGGATACGGCTGCGTTCAGAGTCTTCACAGGATCACTGCCCTCAAGGTCCTGGCGCTTTGTTGCCCGCCGATTGCTCTTGCTGGCGCCGCACATCAGAACGCGTTGCATGATCCCCTTCGCGCGCCGACAGGCAACAGCCGGACATGCGCAACTAGCACTGTATTCTATAGACGTTTGTGTATCGCGTTTGCATCTGTTGCAGCGCTGTACCGAGGGCAAGGACGGCTGCGGTCGGGTCGGCCGACATCGGTGTACAGGACAGCCCAAGCAGTAGTTTCTTTTCCGGCGGATGCAGGCGGGACGCAACCCGGTGGCCATTGCCAGAACCTGAGGCGCAACGGATAGCGCCTAATAAGCCGGCGCCACCGCGGCACTCTAAAATGTAAACTGCGTCATCGACGCTTCACGTCCACCAGTCGACGGAGGAACAGTGGTCACGCCTGCCATCATAGACGACCTCAGCCGTGCGCCGCCTATGGCGGCGATCGGTACCCACTGGCAGCTCCTTACCGACCAAGTGATGGGGGGCGTCTCTAAAGGCACCATGGTCCGTGACGTAATCTCCGGGCGTCCCGCGATCCGCCTGCGTGGCAACGTCTGCCTCGAGAACAATGGCGGCTTCGTGCAAATTGCTCTCGACTTCGCGTCGGATGGGGGCGTCGTGGACGCCGGCGCTTGGGGCGGGATTGCACTCGACGTGTTCGGTAATGGCGAGGAGTACGCCGTCCATCTGCGGACGGACGCTCTGACTAGGCCGTGGCAGTCCTATCGGCAACGTTTCAGCGCTGTGGCCGAGTGGCGGCACGTGCAACTGCCGTTCGAAAATTTCGTTCCCCACCGAACGGATGTCCTGCTCGATACACACCGGCTGCGGCGGATCGGCCTGGTCGCTATTGGCCGCGCGTTCTCGTGTGACCTTGCTCTGGGCGGGCTGCGATTTATGCCACCGCGGTCCGTGGAGGATCGCTCTACATGAAGATCATCCCCGATCCTGTCGGTCCAGGACAGGAAAGCGTCTGGTCCTACCCGCGGCCGGCGGTGGCTGCGCCAAGCCATCGCCGGCTCAAGATCGTACATCGCGATGTGGTCATTGCCGACACACGCAGAGGCATACGCACGTTAGAAACCAGTCATCCGCCCACCTACTACTTTCCACCGGCTGATATCTTTCCCTCGATCTTACGTCCGTCGCACCGGCGCTCTTTCTGCGAATGGAAGGGGGAAGCGATCTATTTCGATGTCGTCCTGGGCAACGAAACCCTGCGCGATGTGGCCTGGAGCTATCCTGATCCGAACCCGGCCTTCCGATCCTTGCGCGATCATGTGGCTTTTTACCCAGGGCCTTTCGACGGCTGCTTCGTCGATGACGAGCGAGTGACGCCGCAACCGGGCAACTTTTATGGCGGGTGGATCTCTGCGGATCTCGCCGGCCCTTTCAAGGGAGCGGCGGGTACCGAGTTCTGGTGACGTGCTGGTCGTTGGCAAGAGGGGGATGCCGCGATGCCGCGATATCATCGACACCCCGTTATGCTTGAAGCGATGCCAGCGAATTCAGACGCCGAACGGCGAGATTCAGCGCAGTGCCGAAGCTAACCCACCCAAGGTAGGGGACCAAAGGCAAGGCAGCGGCTACGTGGATCGGGTAGAAGAGTAAGCTGGTAGTGATGATCGGCGAGCACTTCGAGCACTTGCTGAGTGAAACTCGGAGTGTCGATGAAGATAAGGCCTTGCGCATAGGTCAATGACGTTTATACCGGCGAATAAATGAAGGGGTGCGCTTGTAAAGTGAGTGCTCGGCACCGACGCTTGCTGAACATGCGGCCATGTAGGGACATGACAAAGTCAGCCGCCGCTACCATTTTCACCCACTACCTTAGATCGTCGGTCACGGCCAGCGGCAGGCGCGAATCGCAGGCGGCGACCTATACAGCCCGACGATATCCTCGAGCTTCTCGACGAAATTCAGGTCGCGCGACACCTTGAACCCGCGCACCAGATGCGGCTTGAGCCCATGGGCGCGCCAATGCCGCGAGACGCTCGCCGCACTGACCCCAAGCCGCCGCCTGTGGTCTGTTGGGAGTGGGTTCCCATGCAGCACCCGCCGACAATGTGGGGATTGGCGGCCCGTCTATCTCGGACCGCGCCCTACGGGGCCGGGTGCGCCTAAGAGCGCCGGTTTGGACGCGAAAGTACGGCTGCTCTTTCCGCCAAACTTTTCGACGCGCGCGGGCTTTGGGTAAGGTGCGCATGGGGTTGGTTGCTTGCGCCATCACCGTTGATGAGGTCTACCAGCTCGTCAACGACAAATTTCATATGCTCCGCTTGCCTGGTCATGGAGCTTGCGGCTGCCGCCGACTCTTCGGCGTTCGCAGCATTGTTTTGTACCACTTTGTCGAGCTCGGAGATCGCTATGTTGATGTGATCGATTCCTTTTGCTTGTTCACCAGAGGCGTTGGCGATTTCGCCGACGAGGGCGGCTACCTTGGCAGCGCTTGCGGCTACGGCCATTAAGGATTCATTTGCTTGCGCAACGATTCCAGCACCATCGGCGACGGTCTTTGCCGTGCCATCGATTAGTTCAGCTGTGGTTTTTGCGGCGCTAGCGGCGCGCATCGCGAGATTGCGCACTTCATCGGCAACAACGGCGAATCCGGCGCCGGCTTCACCCGCCTGCGCGGCTTCTACGGCGGCATTCAGGGCCAGCAGTTTCGTCTGAAACGCGATCTCGTCGATCGTTTTCAATATTTTAGCAGTGTCTACGCTGGCTTCCGAGATCTGACTCATGGACGATACCAGCGCGTGCATGGCAGCATTAGATTTTTCCACAACGCTATTGGTTTCCAGGGTCAGGGCATGAGCTTGGCCGGCATTGGCGGCGTTCAGTTTAGTCATCGTCGACATTTCTTCGAGCGCCGATGAAGTCTCCTCGATCGCGGCGGCCTGTTGGTTTGCGCCGCCAGCAAGGGATTGGCTAGAGGATGACATTTGGCTCGAGGCGACTGCGACCTGATCCGAGCTTCGGTTGATATTCTTGATAATGCGGTCAAGGGGTCGCGTGATGCTGCGAGTAAGAAATAGACCAAGTACTGCAGAAATTATTACAGATGCGATGATCAAGAGCAGAAGAATGCGTCGAATCGAAAGGTAACTCGCGCGGCTAGCATCATTTGAACGCTTGGCTAGTTCTTCGTTTAGGTCAACGATTTTTGATAGTTGGTCATCGACGACCTGAAATGATTTAGCCGCCTCGGCTCGCATCGTAGCCAAGGCTTCCTGATTCTTGCCTTCATAAGAGAAGGCCATCACTTTTTTTGCTGCGGCGATATAAAAGGGCCATTGCTCGTCAATTTGGTGCAATAGATTTTTTTCGGGTTCCGTTAAAACCGTCTTGCGATAGGATTCTAGTAGCGCCTTCATTTGTGCTTCATGATCATTCATTCGGCGTGCGATTTGATCCATCCCGGATTTTTGCCCTTCAATGACATAGTCATAAAGATCTCGGTTGTGATAGATCGCCTGCATGTTGGCGTTGGCTACGTCTTTGATAGGCAGCAGGTTGTTGTCGTACAGGTCTTCGATCGTGGCGTTAAGGGTGCCGATATTCGAAATTCCGGTAACGCCGACGAGTAGGGTGATCAACGAGGTTGCCAAGAACCCACTGATCAACTTCGTACTGAGATTCATCTGCTTAAACAATTTGCCGTCCTCTTGCCTTGATCTAGTCAGGTTTTCTCGCCGGTGCTCCGGTATGCCAGCCCCAGCGACACCGCCGTGGAGCGATTGCGGTGGCTCCAGAGCGGGGATCTGGTGATCCGTGCCTGGTGCTATGTCGCCGCCGCTCGGTCGATGCGATCACCGCTCGGGTCCGACCTCGCCGTTGCGGCTGACGGATAGTGCCGCAGTTGCTCGACCAGTGGCCTAACCAAGACGGTCTGCATGTGCGTTGCCGTTGATGCGTGCCCGTCGGGGTGTGCGGCCTGCTGTTGACTTGCGGGTAGCGCACCCAGGGAGGGCGGGGTCAAGATATCGTAGGGAGCGCTGTTCGGCTAGGGGTTCAGCACCCTATATAACAAGGTCTGGTGGCTAAGGCCCCCCGGAGCGGGGAGAACGCCCAGGACCGGCGGCTGGCGAGGGCAACGGCGGTGGGCCGCCTTAATCCGGATTAGGGCGGTTGCGCGGGGCGGGGCGCTCCAGAATCGGATCGGATTCCCGTATGCTTAAATCCATGGTGACCTCCCAGAATCTAGCAACCTTGCAGCGTTGGATTGCGATGGCCGACACGGGCTTTGCGGGCGATTTTCTCGAGGTGTTTACCATCGACTATGCCGGTCATATTGCCGGACGGGTCCACCTCGACCTAGAAGGTCTCCGGCAGACGGAATTGGGTTTTGCTCTGGCGTTTACGGAAACAGTCCGCACGGTGCATGAACTGTTGGCTTTTGAAGATCGGGCCTTGATGCGCATCACCACGGCGGCGCGGCACACCGGCACATTTCGGGGTATTGCCGCCATGGGGCGACCGATCTGTTTTACGGCGCTAGTGCTCTATCGCTTTCGCGACGGGCGTATTTGTGAGTCTTGGACCGAATTGGATTTGGCGGGTCTATTGGCGCAATTGACCGTAGCGGACGATTCCAAAACGTAGTTTATAGCGGGGTATGGGTATCCCAGCGCTGGCCGCAAGAGGCAGGTCGATGGCGCGACAACGGGTGGGCTCCTGATGTGCACTCCAGTGGGCGCTGGCGGAGCCGGTTACGGAGTCCGGTGCGATCCGGCGGGGGGGGCCGCGAGGGGAATCAAGATTTCATTGCGGCGTAGAAAGGGCAACTGCCAAGGAGGGTCATAACGGGCCAGCTCCGCCTCGCCGCGTGCGGTGAGGTCGCGTTTTGCCAGCCAGGCGCGTAGTGCGGCGGTGCGCTCGGCTACTTTGGTTTCCCCGCACCAACCGGAGAAACGTACTACTGCGTAGGTGGCGCCGGCTACTTCGCGCAAGTGGACTGCAGGATCCAGTGGCGTTGGCAGAGTTGCCAGCGTATACGCCGCTGGCATCACAAATTGCAGGCGATAGCCCCCCGTCTCGGCACGGGTGGTGACCGGGGCAGTCATCGCGATCGTCTGTGCGTTCGCGACAATCACCGGTGCGGTCATTGCGATGGCGGCGCTCTGTCCTTCGTTACTTCGGTTCCGTCCGAAGATATAGCCGGCGACGCGGCGGAACCCCGTGCTGGACGCGGTCGCCAGCGTGCCTTCGACGAGCGTTTCGGCGACGATGCGGGGTCCGTAGGTACGCACCTCGAAGTCACGCTCGTGGCTGAGCACCTTGAAAGCGGGTTCCTCAATGGCCATGGCGGCACCAGCGGCCAGGAGCAAACAGAGCCCGAGCCCTCTGCGCGCGACACGAGTCAGGCGGGTGATCACAAAGGGTCTCCGTCATGTCAAAGCAGGGTTGCTAGTGTTTGGGATGCAATCGGCATAGCGCGCATCATCTCAGATTTTATTTAGGGCGTCGTGTCTGTAGCGGGCGCTCGCCGTAACCCGGTGTGGGCCACAAACCGTGGCCACGGGCTTGCAGCCTGTACACTAGACCACTAGCCATTGCTGAGGACCTGCCTATGCGTCACCTCTATTATCTGGCTGTGCTGTTGCTGTGCGCAGTGTCCATGGCCGCGCACGCATCGGCCCAGTCAACGACCAACCAATTGCTAGTGCCGCCGGCAGATGCCCGTCACTTTGTGATTC
>Ga0194048_10000822_pt1 | contig 15209 bp, 16 predicted proteins | sample JunL225m_MetaG_FD_161685 | JGI IMG/M metagenome (GOLD analysis project Ga0194048, IMG submission 161685) | Anoxic zone freshwater microbial communities from boreal shield lake in IISD Experimental Lakes Area, Ontario, Canada - Jun2016-L222-5m | ecosystem: Environmental > Aquatic > Freshwater >...
TATCTAATCATAGAATAGTTGTTAAGTAGCTAATCCCTGATCATCCCTATTGTGTACCTAATAACTCTTAATTGTGATCGAGTGAACACGCTTAATGTATATTCATAGTAGATAATTATATGCTATAAAACAAGCTGTTTCGCAGCGTATACCTAATAACTATTAAGACTACAAATATAGCTAATATCTTTTATGCATAAAATATATTCACACTAACTTTATAGCTAATATCTTTTTAGTTAAAATATATTAAGACTATAAAAGTAGTTAATATCTTTTTACTATTAATATATTTATACTATTTGTATAAAATGACTTTCCCTATTAATTTTGTGGCGGAGCGGAAACCCCCCGCACCCCCATTTCAACTACGAGAGTATTTTTGGAAACCGTCATCTTTGAAAACGCAAAAATCAAAAGTGGGCCTAAAAAATTTTTTTAATTTTCTGAAACCGTCAACTTGATTTTCTCTTGCATTCTACAGATAACTACATACAATGTGTACATCTTAACCGGAGGTTTATATGCCAGCAGACAGTTCTATACCAATTTCCCAAGCTATACCGGGAACAACAACAATCATTGCTAGTGGTGCGGGCCATATCCACGGATTTGTTTTGCAACCAGATGGAGATTGCACCATTCAGTTTTTTAAGGCTGACGGAACGACTGCAATGTCAGGTAAAATTCATATTCCGCAGTACCAGACTCTTTTTTGTGCTGTGCAGGGTAATGGTATGTTAATAAGCACCGCAGGGATAAAATTGACAGTATCTGGAAACACATCTGGAACTCTAAGCGGATTTGTGACCTTAAACAGTTAACCATTGGGTCACCAAAAAATGGCAAAGAAAAAACCAGCACCGAAATCAACCCCTAGAACTCCCAAGTCGAAAAAATCGATCACGGAGTCTATTTCGTATGATACTGGAAGTTACCAAACTGGATGGGGGCCATTCTGGAACGATCCAAGCGAATATGGTGCGTTTCAGTTTCCTAACGCTGGAATGGGTGGTTGGGTCAATCCAGCACAGTTAGCTGTTCGAGACAATTACCTGTCAGGTGAGCAGCTTCCGATATACCTATCATGGTGGCAGCTTAAAAGCATCAGGGATCGAGCTAGATTCGTGTTTGCAACCAATGAGTTTGCTCATGGGTTAGTTCAGTGTTTTCAATCATTCGTTGTTGGTTCATCAGGGTTCAAGTGGCGGGTAGCGTCAATTGATCTAAAGAACCCTGTGCCTGAGGATCTATTGAAGAGATGTCAGGCCTCATTAGACATCTTCAGGGAATACAACAGTATGGTCGATGTAGAGAACGAGATCGTATATCGTCTTCATGTTGACGGAGAAGTGTTCCTGAGAAAGTTTCCGCAAGCCAATGGGATGCTTGTAATTCGCTTTATTGAGCCTGAACTAGTCAGAGGGTATGCTACCGATATTGGCTCGCCAAAAGACTCATTTGGCATCATTTGTGAAGAAGACGATATTAATTCGGTTCTTGGTTATCAGGTTATTCTGAAGCCTACAGTATCTAGAGAACCAACATTTATCCCTGCTGAAGACATCATACACATCAAAATTGGCACAAATGCTAATGCGAAAAGGGGATTGACCACCTTCTACCCTGTGTTCCAAAATTTGACCAATTGTGAGGATATCCTTGCATCTACGGTGACAATGGCGAAAGCTAGAGCAAAGATTGCAATGGTGCGAAAGATCAACAATGTCGCTCCTGACTCGATGTCTTCACTTGTAGACTCTCAGATCGATGCTACGCTTGGCGGAAGCAATAACCTTGGTGCTACCGAAACGATTGGCCTAGAGAGATTCGGCTATGGATCAATCATCACCGCACCAGCAAACATCGACTACGAATTCCCCGGTGCTAATGTTGACGCTTCTGGACTTATACAAGTACTCCAAGCAAACCTACGATCCCTTGCAACACGCTTTGGAATCAGCGAAACACTCATGTCCGGTGACGCATCGAATAATAACTACAGTTCAGCACTCATTGCAGAAGCTCCAGCAAGGCGAACCTTTGAGCGATGGCAGGGAATCGTTGGAAGATCCTTGGCCGAATGTCGCTTTGAGCCAAACAAGTCTTTAGCTTGGTCACAGATCCACTTAGCGTCCGAACACGGAATTATTCCCAAGGAAATCCTCAAGAACATCAAAGTGACTTGTGAGGCTTATTCTCTTCAATCGAGAGAGCATCAAAAAGAAGCAGAGATGAACAATATTTATCACAACATGGGTGTTAAGTCTATCCAGACGATTCGTTCTGAACTTGGACTTGATAACGACACGGAAGCATCAAACTTCATCAAGCCAATTGTAAACGAAAAGGCTAGTGCCACCGAAACTGACCCGATGAACCCTTCATCAAGAATAGACACTGGCGGTGCTTCGCAAGGTGTTGGTGGTGGCGATCAAGTTCAAGACTCCGCACTCAATGGAACACAGATTGCATCACTTGTAGACATCATTCATCGATGTACTATTGGTGAGATTCCAATGGAAAGTGGCAAAGCAGTTGCAAGAGCATCCTTCCCTGCAATTACACCGGAGATGATTGACCTCATGTTCCGTGATGTAGTAGTCAAGATTCCAGAACCAGTGCAACCTACAAACCCTGTGTCAAGTTCTTCACCAGAAAAACTAGACGCTCCAACAAATACACCATCAGTTACAGAATAATTCTTGACACAGCTAGACGATGGAATGTAATATCATACTATGAATGCCGTTTTAGAAAATAAATCTGGTGCAGTAGACCGAATCAAGTGCATTGTTTACGGTGTGAAAGTGCTTGGATTTAACTCTATGAATGGCCGAATCTACGATCCAAAAGCAATTCGTGATGCAGTACCGCTTTACGAAAACGCTCCAGTAAACAAAGATCATAAAACCGAAGCTCCATTGTTTTCTGACAGGCTAGGATGGCTTCAGAATGTTCGCTTTACTCCAGAAGGATTATATGCGGACTTCCGTTATAACCCCCATGCTGATGGGATTGAATCATTTTTGTGGTTCGCAGAAAACAATGGCCTCGGTGATGTAGGCTTTAGCCATCTTGTTAGTGGCAAATCAATTCCTGACCAAGATGGAACAGAAAGAGTTGTCAGAATCGACAGAGTTAGATCGGTGGACTTAGTTGCAAACCCTGCAACGACCACCACCATTTTTGAATCCAAGGAGATCGCAATGAAAAATGACAAGATGATGACCGAAGAGAACCCTGTAAAAGAAATGTATAAGGAAGAGGTTCCTGATGTTGCACCCACAGAAGCACCTGTTGCTGCACCGACTGAAGAAGAACCAGCTTCTGATATGCTCAAGAAAATCATGGATATTTGCGTTGGGCCGGGCGAAGGTTCGGCTAAAGGCAAGATGATTCTTGATCTTATCGCTGCTGCCACTGGTCTTGGTGTTGGCGATATGGCTGCCGAAACCACAGATGTAACCGGAACCAACAAAACTCAAGGTACACCCGCACAGGCGAACCTTGGTGATGAAGAATCTGGCGAAGAAGAAATGGATGACGAAAAGAAGGAGTCAATTAACGAACTTCTTGAACTTCGCAAGTGGAAAGCTGAAAAGCTTAATGAAGAAAAAATACTTTCTTTGCTTAGAGAAAGTAAATTGGAGCCAACCCCTGTGTTTGTAAAGCAACTTTCCGCTATCGGTGAAACGATGTGGGCAGAAGCGATTGAAGACAGGAAAAAGGTTGCTCTTGTTCGAGCTAGTGTTAAGCCAGTTAGTTCGACTGCAATCCAAGGCGAGTCGAATTATCAACAGTTTAGAGAAAATGTCCTTGGCAAGTAAGCCATCATTAAGGAGTCCTATCAATGGCGATTACTTACAGTTTCAATGCGACTAATCCTGTGGTGGCCCCAGTTGCCACCGCTAAAGCGATTGCAGTAGGCGATCTAGTAGCTTTATCTTCGGGTAGTGCTATTTCCGCTCTTGATTTCACTTGGGATACCAACTTAGCAACTACTCAAACTGCGTTTGCGAGTGCTTTTTTGGGTGTGTCAGGTCAATTAAAGAGAGCAGATGTAGCCCTTGTGTACGGTAACTCAGTAGACAACCAAATTCGTGTTGACTGCTCTGGTATCTACGCTGGAACTTATACTGGTTCCGCCCTTCTAGTTGGGGATTTTGTTGGCCCCACCTCAGTATCTAATGTTCTTCAGCCCCAATCTTTAGTTAAAGTTGCTTCCGCTGCTTTAGCTATTGGTCGAGTTGTTGAAGCCCTTGCTGGTACTGGTACTGTAAAATTCCAATTGTTGTCTAGTCAAAACCCTGTGGCCCGATAATCCACAACTTTTTAAGGAGATTAGTATGAAGAGTCTAGGTAAAAAGCTGAAGGAATTCGGCCAACAGAATGGTTTGGCTAAAACCAAAGCGTTCTTTTCGGAATCTATTGCTAAAGGTGATGTTGCAGTAAATCGCATCTCACTTAGAGGTCTTGCAGAAGGCATCATGGGTGACGATTGGGCCGAACAGCTTAATCGTTTCAATGGGCCTGAACGAACCTTTATGGAAGCGACCGAAGCAGTAGATGCTTCTAACTTTGCTGCCATCACTGGTCAGATTCTGATTACCACTGTGCAAGAAAAATACAAACTGGCATCGTTTATCGGTGACCAACTTGTATCTACTATCCCTGCTGGTCAGAACCTTTCTACTGAGATCATCCCTTGGTTATCGGACATCAGTCCTTCGCCAGAAGTGGTTCAGCCCGGTATGCCTTATCCACAGACTCAGTTCAGTGGTAACTATGTACGACTTCCAGCCATCGAAAAGGTGGGTAGAATTTGTGCAATTACCGCAGAAATGATTTACTCGGATAAGACTTCTCAAGCTTTGGCATCTGCCGAATCCGTAGGTACTTATTGCGGTCTTGTTCGTGAAGAGAGAATTCTCAACACGGTACTCGGCCTCACTGGTAGCTATGTGTACGGTACTGCTGCTGGAGCCGAAGCGACTTTGAATACCTATTCAACGACCGCTCAATCTGGCATGACATTTGGATTCATCAATAAGATCGCATCTTATTCGTTGAGCAACTTTGCTTCTATCAACACGCTAGAACAGTTGTTTTACCAAATGAAAGACCCAAATACTGGCAAGCCAATTGATATCTTTGGCCCCGGTATGCAGATGTTGGTAATGCCTTTTCAGAAGTACACTGCGAGCAGGATTCTCAATCCTCAAACAGTTACTAAGAATGGGCCATTCGCAACATCTGGTGATGTTGAACAGTTGGAAAGTCCTAACCCATTGGATACTAATTATGGTCTTCTCACATCCGCTCATGCGAGAAACCTGTTGGTAACCAGCGGTATTGCTGCTTCAACCGCAGACAAGTATGTTTACTTGGGTAACTTCAAGAAAGCGTTTGTCTGGAGAGAGGCAAAGCCTATGGAAGTTGTTCAAGCTCCCGCTAACAACTGGGCTGAGTTTCATCAGGACATTGCGGTTGCCATCAAGGCTTCTTGGTGGGGTTCTGCTGGTGTTACTGATCCTCGTTATGTGGTTCAAGGTCTTCCCGCCTAGTCCTACCTACCTGAAGTTGGGGGCCAGTTCTTGGCCCCTGACATTCTTTTTAAGAGGTTATTATGCCAACACCATCTGAGAACCTCCTGACAATAAGAAACAACTATATAAACGCATTGGTGACTGATTCTGCTAGCCCTCAACCTTCTTATTCATGGGAAGGTGTTGCTGTTTCTAGGACAGAGTGGAGACAGCAAACATTACAGCACATTACGCAGCTAAATAAGCTAATGACTTATGTTAATCCTCAGACATTTAAAACACAATTCATGTAGGAGTGGTATATGCCTACGCTAAATTTGTCTCAGGAATATCATGTATTTGACAATCCAGAAGTCTTAAATCTTAAAAACATTGATAATACAACGGCAACAACAAGTTACGGATTTAGAAGGGCAATGACCCTTGCTTATACCGATCAAAGTGGTGTGGCTAAAATTGAAAACATCACAAGATTTTTAGTATGGAAAGCAAATCTTAGTGGTTTTAAACCAATGGTTGATTGCGAAATTACGGATGCAAGTTCAGTTAAGTATTATGTAAACAGCATTGATAACGCTGGAAATAGAGAGTATTACGGATTGGATTGCACCCAACAGAGTTAAATATGAATAACAAAATATACCGCAAGCCAAGACCGATTATGGCAGCTAATGTAAATGATCGTTACACTACGATTATAGATACTGTTGCAGAAAAACTAGTTGATTTAACTTACACCGTATACAAGCGTAAGGGTGCTGTTATTAGAGAATCTGACGCATTCCCATGCGTAGTGATAGCACCATCAGAAGAAGGCGAAGAACTAGGGATAGAGACTCTTGGTGGCATATCTGAATATATATATTCTGTAAAAGTCTATTACATTCAAGAATACGCTAGGGATTTAATTTATACGGATCTTGATGACAGGTACAAAATTAGAAAAGAAATATACCAAATAAGTCAGTTTCCATCGTCACTTAGCCCATCAAGAATAAACATCAAAGGTATTCAGCCGTTTTCCGTCAACAACAACCCGAATACAGTTTACAATGTGACTGGTTTTAAGGTATCATATGGATTCATGGAACAGGGTTTAGTTTAATCTAAGGAGTCAAACATGGCAGCAGTAGACAATATTTTTATTACAGGAAAAACAGCTAGACTTATTATCGAGAGAACTGATACCGCAGTTCCGATTTCCATTCCTTGTACATCTGTTACTGTTGCTACAAAGATGGATACTCCTGAAGCAAGCAATTACAATTCATTAGGTTTTGTTCAACTTGTTGCTGGCATCCAAAGTGCAGAAATAACTGTAGATGCAGTTTATGACAAAGCACAAATGCCAGTTATTTTTGCTGGTATGAAGGCAGATGTGATTTTTCAACCAGACGGTGGAAGAACTCCATTTACGGCAATACCTCCAACCGATAATCAGACTACATTAAATACAAACGAATATCTCGCATATGATGGAACACCAGCTACATTTGCATTCCCAAATTGCACAGTAACGAATGTAACTTATGATGTAGCGGTAAGAGATGTTCAAAAATTTAAGGTTACATTAGTTCCTTCTTCCGCTCCCGGTGTTGATTTTGGAGATGTCGCATTCTAATTAGGAGTTTAAATAATGGCTATTCTTTCAGGAAGATTTGCGACAGTAAATATTGGAGCTTTAACTGGTGTTCCAGCAACCAATGTTTCTGTTAATTCAAAAGCAGATGTTATCGATACGACTACATTTATAAACGAAGGTTTTGATGCTCACGCTATTGGTCTGTATTCCGCAGAAATAACTTTAGACATTCTTGAAGTTTATAATGGATACGGATTCAAACAAGGCGATGTCGCTTCAATATCAATTATTGATGGAGAATCTGTTACTCCTCAAACAATTACAATAACCAACTGTATACTAACAGCAGTTAACTATACCTCTGATGTAAAAGATGTTCAAAAAATGAGCCTTACTTTTGCAACTTATGGAAATTTTGATTTTGAAATCGGTAATCTTGATTAGTTTTTTTTAAAAGGAAGCAAACATGGCAGATACAGTTGGAAATTTATTGAACTCCAGCGGTGAAGGTTCTTTAACCATTGAATACAATGGGAAAAAATACACCGCTGGATTAATTACCCAAAAAGTCAAAGCTGAATTTGAAAAGAGGATGGAGAAGAAGGCTCTTGATTCTGTTTTCTCAATGAAAGATAGACTTGAACCTGTTGAATTCCGTGAAGCGATTTCTTCTGTAACCAGAGATATTGCAAGTGGTGTTTATTCGTTTGGTAGTGATAACTCGATATCAAGCTTGTCTACACCAGCGGGTGCATTGTCATTTGCATCGATATTATTCTCTGCACCTGAGAACGAGATTCAAGATGTAATGCTTGCAGAGAACGACAGGTTTGAGGCAGTGATGGAGTTAGTTCGGGATAAATCCTTCCCAAACGGCAAGAAGGTGTAGGTGAAGGTTCTTTTAATCCAAAAGAACCAATACCTCCACCTAATCTAAAAAACTTCTATGTGAATTTGATGGATAAGCCTTATCTCCTTAGACCTTGGGAGATTGAGAAGTTGACAGATAGGCAGATAGTTGAACTTTATTATCGGAAAAGGGATGATAAAGGAATTCCTGTTAGTATTCCTGATGAAAAACACGAATGGAATACTAGGAAGAAAATTGTTTCTATCGAAGATATGATGTTGCAAAGATACCTTAATTTTATGAAAATGGGAGCATCTCTAGGGGCGAATGAAGCCAAGATGAAAGCTTCTTGGGTAAGGCAATTTGGAAGCGTACCACCGGGAATAAAATAATGGCAGATATTCCATTAAAATCAGAAGAAGAAACAACGACTGATTTGGTGGGTGCAATTGAAGATATTGCCCAAAGCGTCAAAGCTGGATCTAGGGATTTCAGCAAGACTTTTGGTGGTTTAACTACAGCAATCAGGAAGCTGCAAACCACCCTTGTAAACGCAATCAAATCAATCAAAGTACAAGTAATAACTAAACCAGAAAAGCCTATAAAACAGCCAGCCAAGGTCAAGGAAACATCAACCAAGGAAGTTGTAAAAGAAACAAAAACAAAGACAGAAGCAGCAGCAGAAAAAAAGACTAAAACTCCAAAAGCAGAAGCATCAAAAGAAACTGCTGCATCAAAAAAAGCCAAGGAACCAAAAGAACCTTCTGTACCAAAGCTTCCAAGGGTTTTAAAACCTGTAGATCCAGTAGAAGCAGCAGAAAAAGAAAAGAAAAAGAAAAGAATAGAAGAGTCTGCTGAATTATTATTACAAACCAGAAAAACCAATGCACAATTAGCTGCATTGCGTTTACAAAATGCATTAAATCCAACTCCTAAAGCACCGCCAAAAGAAAAACCAAAACCTGTTGATCCTCAAGAAAAAGAAAGAATAGTAAAAGAAAAAGTTAGAGAAAAAGAAATAGAAAAAAGGCAAGAGAGGGTTAAGCCAGTAAAAATTTCATCTTTGATTGAAGGTATCAATCAAACCGGAGATGCTTGGTCTAAAATGATTTCTGGGGTAAGAAAATCAATAATAGAAAGCGATAAAGCTAGAAAAGCAGAAGAAAACAAAGTTGCAAAAACTGGTAAAGAAGGAACTAAAGATTTTGTTGGGCCTCCAAAAAAACTTTTTGATAAAAATGAAAGAAAAATTTCTGATGCAGCAGAAAAAGAAAAAGCTGATGAAGCAGAAAGAAAAGATAATGCAGATCGAGAAGCTGCTAATGCAGAAAAAACATTAAGAACATATTTTAGAAAACAAGAAGAAAGACAAGCAAGCCAAGAAGAGAAAGCTGCTAATGATCTAATCAAACAGCAAGAACAAGCTGCAAGAGAACTAGCACAAGCTAATCAAAAAACCAAAAGAGAACTTGATTCTTTAGTTGCTGGATTTCAAGGACTAAGTTCTTTATTTAAAGGCCCATTGGTTAGATTTGGTTTGAATATGGTGGCTAAAGGGGTTGGTTATAAACAGCCCAAGACCATGTCAAAAGGTGGAGATGTTTATTATCTTGCTGATGGTGGCATAGCAATGAAGCCAAAGGGTACAGATACCCAGCCAGCAATGCTTACTCCCGGTGAGTTCGTTGTAAACAGAAGTGCTGCTCAAGATCCAGAAAACAGAAAGCAACTTGAGTCGATAAATAGCGGAAAAAACAAAAAGAAGGTTGAGTATCACTCTTCAGGTGGTTCGGTTGGCGGAGTTGGTTATTATGCTGCTGGAGGGGCAGTTCTTGCAGGGGCGGGAGTTGCAATTGCTGCGGTTGGTACTGCAATAAACAGCGTTACAAAATCATTTGCTATTGCAAGCGAAGCCGTATCATCTTTTGCAAGTGCGGTTCAAAAAGCAAACCCTGCCTTGATGGAACAAGTTGGTCTTGCAATGGATGATCTTCAAGGTGTTATTGGAAGAGCATTAACTCCAGTAATAACCATGATTATTCCGTTGATAAGGGATTTTGCAGACTATGTTGATTATGCTGCAAAAAAGTTTGCTCCGGCAGTTGAATCAATTGTAAAAATATCAAAAGAGTTAATGAAACCCTTGCTTGAACTTGGGGTGACAATCGCAAATTCATTAATGCCTTTTGTTAAACTTTTTGTTTTGCAATTTGGAGGTATAGTAAAAATACTAATACCAGTGATTGACCTTTTGTCTTCATTATTTGAAACATTAACATTATTAATAGAACCACTTGGTGATTCAGAATTTTTGTTTGGTGTGTTTAACAATTCCATTGAAATACTTTCTAGGGCTGTTTCGATTGTTGCTGGAACAATTCAGTTGGTTATAGGTGCATTTGTTGTTGGTGTGTCAAAGATGATTGAAGTACTTGGTGCAATGGTTGACTACATTCCATTTTCTGGAGATGCTGGAAAATCAATAGAAGGATTTGGAGAGAAAGTTGGTAAGGTTGGCGAAAAACTTTATAACAAATCTATAGAAAATTTTAAATCAGTTGGCGAAGGAAAACCAAGAAGATTTAGGGCTGGAGAAATGTCAGGTGATAAAGGACTTCAAAAAGATTCTTCGTATGGTGCAGCGGTAAGACAAGTGCAATCATTTTCTATTGCTGGTATTGGTGACGAGATGAGAAAGAATGCATTGATGGCCGGAGTAGGGCAAAAAACACAAGAAGAATCATTGAATCAGATAGAAAAAAACACTGGTGAAATGGTAGAACTATTCAAAAACATGAAGGTTCCACAAGGTACTGGTGCTGGTGGAATTGTTGGGCCAAATCCTAATGGGCAAAAAGACAAATGGAAAGATGGTAGTTGGTGGTAATTAAAAAAAATAACGGAGATGTATAATGCCTTTAGTTCCTAATGATAATCAAGCTTGGTGGGATTCAGGTAAAATATCTGAAAAGGTAGGTGGTATATCTCCCGGTGTGTCTTCAATTGCTGTTGATGGAGAAAGCAGATCAACTCTTGTTTACATAGTAAATGGGCCAGTAAATAACGCTGACACGCAAAATCCACTTGATGTTTTTTGTCAGCAACTTCTTGGCTCAACAAGCATTGACACTGTTAATGGTTCTTTAATAAGAACTCCGCCAATGGCTCATCCTCAATACAGGTGGCTTTATGCCGACAGAGTATCAAGCATAAAAGGTATTGGGCCTAAAAGAGTCGATCCAAATAATAACCAATCAGAATTGTTTGGATTTAATACTTCTGCAACATCATCTTGGCAGTATGTTCCACCATATTATGCTGTATATGAAAAGTATGAAATAGTAGTAGAGTTTTCTTCAAGGCCATATATCGCCATAGACAATAACACGATGGATCTTCTTGAAATAAAAGATCCCGGGCTTTATAAAATAACTTCTGCTACAACTCCTCCTGTTGGAGGTATACCAGATAATCTTTATTATAAAGACGATGGATCTGAAGTCACAATAACTGGAACTCCATATCGTGAATACAGAAGATTTGTTTCTTACACTACAGAAACATCAGCAGAATATCTAGCGTTTAAGTCTGGTGCTTATATGTTTGATTCTGATGTTGGAAATATAAATAACCAACCTATTCCGGGGTTTTATGGAAAAATATTAATACCAAAGGTGGTTGTAAAGTTAACTTGGCATATGGTTCCATATTATTTTATAGACCCAAAATCAACAGAAGGAACAAATGTTTTTGAAGGACTTGGAAGAGTAAATCAAAAGCAATTTTTTGGATTTAATCCCGGTGAATTGCTTTTTACTGGATTTACAAATGTTCCCAAACCTAAAGCACAATTTACAAATGTAGATTACAATTTAGCAAGTGTTAGTGAACTTGGAATTCCAAATATCAATGAGGTGATGAATGTCGATGTAACATTTAATTTTCTTTATATCCCTGTTTTTTCTTATGATGCTGCTGGTGATCCGTACCCTACTTCTCCATCTGGAGTTATAAATCCAGAAAACAAGAGTTATATAAATGCAGGGCATAATCTTGGCCCTGCAAATTATAATAAAAAGTATTATCCTGTGGTTTCAGTAGATCCTGCTGTTACTTTGGCTAATCTTCAGAAATCACCTGTTTATGGTAGTTATCCTTTTGAGTTGATGTTCAACGCAAAACCGTATATAATGTCGAAGAATCCGTAGAATAAGGAGTATTCATGCTAGCTGGAACTTACAACATAATCTGCGAGCAGGGTGCTACTTTTCAGCGGAACATCTCCGTTGTAAACGCTGACAATACCGAACCTGATTACAATACATCTACCGCTAGAATGCAAGTTAGACCAAATGTTGCATCAGAAGTGATTATTATTGAGTTAACCACAGAAAACGACAGAATAATTCTTCTAGATAACACTATTACACTTAATATTACCGCAGATGATACAGAAGCGTTGCCAACAGGTGCTTACAAATACGACCTTGAAATACAGACTGGTGTAGATGTAATCAGGCTGGTTCAAGGAAGCTTTACGGTTTCTCCAGAAGTCACTAGACCAGTACCGTAAGGAGCGTCATGGCAACAGATATTTTCGCCAGAGTAACGGTATTAGAAGACCCTGTAGGAGTAACAATTTCTGCTCCACAGGTTGTTCCTACTTTATCTGATCCTGTATCTACGGTAACCATATTAGATAACAGCAATGTCGCAATTCTAAGATATGTTAGTTTTACTCCATCGTCTTTATCAATAAGCCTTACGGCTCAATCAAATGTGTTTACGGTTACAGGTAGTCCGATTACCACTAATGGAACATTTGATCTAAACTTTATTAATACTGGTGCTAATACATTCCTTGCTGGGCCAGTAAGTGGGTCAGGATTACCTTCGTTTAGGGTTATTAACAAAGCTGACATTCCTGACATCTCTTCTACATACTTAACCGCTGTAACGCATAACAATACGCTTACCGGAAATGGAACCGCTGCCTCACCGCTTATCGTGGTCACAGGTGGGGCGGTTGGTTCTGTGAATTCAGTTGCAATGACCTCAACTGATTTTACCATTTCCGGTTCTCCTATAACTTCGTCTGGAACACTCATTGCAAATCTTACTGCAACTGGTGTTTCATCTGGAACATATGGTTCAGCAACGCAAATACCTGTTGTTACAGTTAACGCAAAAGGACAGATTACAAATGCAACTACAGCAGCTATCTCGATTCCAACACAAGGATTAACATCTGTTGGAATTCTTTCATCTAGTTTAACTGTTACTAATTCTCCAAGAACAACCAACGGAAACATTACGGTTGAAACTGCTCCAACTGGAGTAACAACAGGTGTTTATGGAAGCAATTCATCCATTCCACAAATCACAATTGGTTCTGATGGTAGAATTACATCAGCAGTAAATTTATCTGTTGGAACGCCCGGTAGTGGTATTGGTACAGTTACTTCAGTTGGTTTAGCTTCGTCTACATTAACGGTCACCGCAAGTCCAATTACTTCTAGTGGATTTCTTTCAGTTAACCTTGCAGCATCTGGTGTAATAGCTGGAACATATGGAAGTTCAGTAAACATACCTGTGTTTACAGTTAATTCTTTTGGGCAAGTTACTAATGCTTCAACATCTGTAATCAATGTTTCAACATTAGGAAATCTTGATGGGGGTGTAGCAAATAGCGTATATTTAATAACACAAAATGTTACTGGTGGTAACGCAAGCGGAGTTTAAAACATGGCAATTCAAATTCAAATTAGACGAGATACAGCAGCAAACTGGACAAGTGCAAATTCAACTTTAGCACAAGGAGAGTTAGGTCTTGAAACTGACACTAACTTTTTAAAAATTGGAAATGGAACGAATGTTTGGACACTTCTCCCTTATTTTGCATCATCTTCTGGTGGTGTTTCATCAATTATTGCTGGAACTGGTATTAGTGTAAATTCTGCAACAGGCAATGTTACAGTAACTAATTCTTTATCGTCTTCTGGAGGTACTATTTCTGGTACATTAGTAGTTACTGGAAGTGTATCATGTACAGCACTTTTTAATGCGGATATAGATGGAGGTAGTTTCTAAATGGCAAATACAACGATCAATGTAACTTCTACTGCTGATTCTGGTGCTGGTACGCTTAGGCAAGCAATTACAGACCTCAATGCAATTTCTGGTAGTCACACGATTACCTTTACCGGACTAACAGGCACGATTACGCTGGCATCCGCATTGCCAGCAATCAATAAAAATATGACGATCACAGGGCCAGGCTTAAGCTCTTTGACCATTAGTGGTAATAGTTTATACCGAATTTTTTATATCAATACTGGATTTACAGTATCTATTACTGATTTGACAATATCAAATGGTCGAGCAGTAGGAGTAGGTGTATTGGGTTATGGTGGTAGTATTTTTAATAACTCAAGTGCAACACTAACAGTTAACAATTGTTATTTTTCTGGTGGTTATTCAAACGCTGGAGGTGCTATATTTAGTTATGGAACATTAACAGTTACTAACACATCATTTGTTTCTAACACAAGCACAGGTTCTGGTTCTAGTATAACATCACTTGGTGGCGGTTTGACTGTAGGTAATTGCACATTTTCTGCAAATACTGGTTCAGCAATTTATACTCAAACTGCTGGATCTGTAATTTATAATTGTACTTTAAATGGTAATTCTTATAATGGCAGCACAATTAGCGGAATACACTTTGCAATAAATGGTGCTGCATCGTTACTTTCCAGCACAATATCTGGAAACACTAGCTCAAGTAGTGGTTATGCAGGTGCTGTTTATTTGGGTGAATATTGTTCTCTTACACTTAAAAACACAATCATTTCTGGTAATACAGGTGTTGCAGATTTTAATTCTTACTCAAATGATCGTAGCATAGCTTCCGCAGCAACAAACATTATCGGAACTATTTCTACTGCTTCTGCAACAAGTGCTGCAAGAGTAATTGGCAATCCCCTCCTTAGCTCCTTAGCAAATAATGGTGGTTTAACTCAAACTATGGCAGTTGGTGCTGGTAGCGTGGCAATCAACGCTGGAACAGCAGCAGCGACTAACGCATCACCAGTTAGTGGACTAGATCAAAGAGGTACAGCACGATCAGCAACTACTCCTACTATTGGGGCGGTTGAATATTTTGCTCCAACACCAACACCTACTCCAACTCCAACTCCAACTCCAACTCCAACCCCAAGCCCAACCC
>Ga0194048_10000823_pt1 | contig 15193 bp, 17 predicted proteins | sample JunL225m_MetaG_FD_161685 | JGI IMG/M metagenome (GOLD analysis project Ga0194048, IMG submission 161685) | Anoxic zone freshwater microbial communities from boreal shield lake in IISD Experimental Lakes Area, Ontario, Canada - Jun2016-L222-5m | ecosystem: Environmental > Aquatic > Freshwater >...
TCTATCCACTGAGCTACGGGGGCGGGGGGCCCCAATGGGGCATGTATGGGGCTGGTGGAACCTATCCTGCTGGAGCGAGAAGGGCTTCGAGCCCCTTCGCTGCATCCTTCTTCTGTGTCCTCTGAAGTCCTCGCCGGCCGGTCCGTGCCTAAGAGAGGCATTGACGCTTGTCCGGTAGTGCAGAACGCTACTACCGCCGGGACAGGTTGGACTCTCGGAGGTGTCATTCACGCTGCGGACGCCAGCCCCTCTTCTGCACCATAAGCAAGGGCGACAACTTCGGAACGGGCATCGACTCGTCCTATGTGAGCCGGCTCCTTCCTCGCCTAGCCCAGAGAGCCGGGATCGAGAGGCGTGTCCCTCCTCGTGTCCTCCGTCATAGCCTGGTCTCAGCTCTTGCGATGGAGGACAAGCCGCTCGCGACAATCACGTTGAGTCTGTCGCGTAGGAACGTTCTGGGCGTGGCAGCGCCTGAGACGAGCCGGCTCGCGCCACGGGAGGCTGCTAGCTGGCGCAGCCTCGACCGTTGAGCAGTCCGGCGGGCGTGACGGAGCCGCAGCCGGTCGCGCCGGTCAGGTTCGTGCCGGTCAGGTTCGCGCCGGTCAGGTTTACGTTGGTCAGGTTCGCGCCGGTCAGGTTTACGTTGGTCAGGTTCGCGCCGGTCAGGTTCGCGCCCACGCACTTTTGTGAGCAGGCAACGTCAGCGTAGGGCCCTTGCAGGGGTATGCTGGTTAGGTTCGCGTCCACGCACTTTGGGGAGCAGGCAGCGTTCCGTTGTAATGCTCTCGCACCGTTCTTCTTTGGTGCGGTGTAGTAGTGCAGCTTCGCGCCTTTGAGGTTCGCGCCTCGCAGGTTCGCTCCGCGTAGGTCTGCTTCGCGTAGGTCGGCGTAGCTCAGGTCGGCTCCGCGCAAATCAACGTTGCGTAGGTTGATGTGATGCAGCACGCTGTGATGCAGCACCGCGCCATGTAGATCCTTGCCGTGCAAGTCTTTGTGATCGCAGCTGGTGTGATGCTTGATCACGCAGCCTTTGACCGTGCGTGCCTGCGCTGAACCAGCCAGCAGCACGACCGCTAGAAGTGACAGGCAGAAGACGGTCGCAATGGAACGCATCGCACGACCGTAGTGACTCCGGCGGGCAGGTGCGCCGGTTGATCCGCTACGAGAGCCGCTGGGAGTGAGAAGAGCGGGACGAACCGGTGCGCGAGCGGCCCGATGGCGACCAGGTAGAGCACGGTGCCCGCGCCGACGGTCCCGCCGGGCACCCAGCCCTGGGCGAGTCCGACGACCTCGATGACCGTGCGAACGAGGCTCAGCGAGCGCCCGGTTTGGCGTGCAAGACCGGCCATGAGTCCGTCGCGGGGACGACAGGGGCTGCTGCCGCTCGACCCCGCTAATGACCTCTGGTGCTGGCTGGGCACATCCCGATTCCGGGCTCCCTGCGATGGGGCGCCCAGGGGGCAGAAGCATCGATCACCTGCTGGCAGATGATTTCAGTTGAAGTGGGCTGCGCGGCTTCCTCTCAGGAGGTGCGAGCAGGTTCGAGCACCTCCGAGTATCCCCGGAACGGTTCAGGAAACCACTGCTCTATCCACCGAGTTACGGGGGCGCGTCTGTCGGAAGGTGCTGCCACGGGGCCTTCGACGCGGTGGGGACGGGCCGGCGCCTTCGTCGTTGCGAGTCTATCGCCGACCGTGACGACGCCCCAGCGTGGCTCCAGGACGCGATTACTTGACAACGCAAGTATATACCCGTATAGTTGCGCTAACAAGTAGCGGCGGCGGGCTGGATCTCGTCGCCCGACAAAGGAGCTCCACACATGTCTGCACTCGCCACTGAAACGCTGATTCCCGCCGGTACCTGGACGATCGACCCCGCCCATTCGCAGGTCGGCTTCTCCGTCAAGCACCTCGGCATCGCCACCGTCCGCGGCACGTTCGACCGCTTCGCCGGCACGCTCGAGGTCGGCGACGACCTCGCCGCCGCGAAGATCGTCACCACGATCGAGACCGCGTCCGTGAACACGAACGATGCCCAGCGTGACGCGCACCTGCGCGCCGCCGACTTCTTCGACGCCGAGGCCAATCCGGAGCTTCGCTTCGAGTCGACCGAGATCCGCCAGATCGACGCCGAGACGTTCTCGGTCGCGGGCGACCTGACGCTGCGCGGTGTTACTCAGCCGGTCGAGCTCAAGGGTGTCACCACCGGGTTCGAGACCGACCCGTGGGCCAACGAGCGCGTTGGTGTCGAGCTGACCGGCGAGCTGAGCCGCGGCGACTTCGGCATCACGTTCAACCAGCTGCTCGGGAGCGGCAACGCCCTTGTCTCCGACAAGGTCAAGCTCAGCCTCGACATCTCCGCCATCCGCAAGGCCTAACCGCCTGCAGGCGGGGTGGGCGACGCAGCCGCAACGGCCGTCGCCCACCCCGCCACACTTCACCTCGCCCGAACGCGAAGGAGCCTCGACATGACCGACGTAGGGACAACCTCCAGCACCGCTTCGGCAACGGGCCCCGATCGGGTCACCTACGGGGCCGTTCACCTGGACGTCGTTGATACCGCGGCGTCGCTGCACTTCTGGCGCGATATTGTCGGCCTCGTCGAGCTGCCGGTCGCCGACGACGAGATCCCACTTGGCGTCGACTCGACCCCGCTCATCGTGCTCCATCGCGGGGCGACCCGGAGCGCGCAGCCCGGAGACGCCGGGCTCTACCACGTCGCGATCCACCTGCCCGACGCCGCAGCCTTCGCCCGCGTCCTCGCACGGCTCGCCGCCCACCGAGTGCCGCAGTCGCCGACCGACCACCTGTTCTCCATGGCCACGTACGCCACCGACCCGAACGGTCTGATGGTCGAGCTCACCCTCGAGACACCCGAGCGCTTTGGGCGGTTCGAGCTCACCCCGGGCTCCGTTGCGATGTACGACCGCGACGGCGTGCGCCGCGGCCCGACCGAGCGGCTCGACCTCGAGCTGCTTCGCGACGTCATGCCGGAGGACTCCGTCGAGGGGCCGCTGCCCGCAGGCACGAACGTCGGCCACGTCCACCTGCATGTGCCCGACCTCGGCGACGCGGTTGCCTTCTACCGCGATGTGATCGGCCTGGATGAGCACATGATCATGGACGCGATCGGGATGGCCGACCTGAGCGCCGGCGGCGCGTTCCCCCACCGGCTCGCGCTCAACATCTGGAACGGCCCCGACGCCGTCCAGCCGCCCGCGGGGAGTGCGGCGATGCGGCGGTTCGAGCTTCTCGTCGCCGACAGGCCGGCATTCGACGCGGTCGCAGAGCGGCTCCGCGCGGCCGGAACGGCCCTGTCTCTCACCGACGACGTGATCAAGACGACCGATCCAGCGGGGAACACCATTCACGTCGGCCTCCGCGCATGAAACACTCCCCGACGAGATGAGCACCACCGACGAGCAGACCGTCTCCAGCACGACAGCCTCCGTCACCGCCCGCGCCGGGTACATGATGGGCGAGGCGGTCGAGCAGAGCTGGTCGCCAGACGACGCGCTTGCCTGGGAGGGCCTGCTCGAGGTCTCACGGCGACTTCGCCGCGGTGCCGAGGCGTTGCTCGAGGAGCGTCACGAGCTGAGCGTCAGCATGCTCGCGATCATGGGTCGCCTTGCAGCCGCACCCTGCAGCACGCTGCACCAGACCGACGTCGCCGACGCGATGGGCCTGAGTCTGAGCCGCATCTCACGGCTGATCGACACCCTCGAAGCTCGAGAGTTCGTCCGCCGCCACCCGTGCCCGGCCGACGCGCGCGCGACCAACATCGAGCTGACCCCGACCGGCGCGGAGCGCACAGCCCAGTCGCAGGAGACGATCCGGAGCTACGTGCAGACACGCTTCGTCGAACAGCTGAGCGCCGACGAGCGCGCCACGCTCGCAGCGGTCTTCTCACGGCTCCTCGGCGACCGGCACGGCGCCGACGCCGGGTCCTGCTGCTGAGCAGCACAGCCCCACCGGCGGCGTCGCGACGCAGACTCGTTGTCGCGGCGCTCCTCACAACAGCCTGCCTGCTCGCGCCCATCTCGATCGTCTCTGTCTGGCTGCGCGACCAGGTGCTTGACGAGAACGCTTACGTCAAGACGGTCGCGCCGTTGAGCAAGAACCCCGCGATCGATCGGGCAGTCGCCGCGCAGCTCACCCAGAAGCTCTTCGCGCACGTCGACGTCGCGAAGGCGGCGAGCAAGGTGCTGCCGCCAAACGCGCATCTCCCCCCATGGCGGCTCGCCGCCAGCCTGCGCTCGTTCACCGAGGAGACCGTCGCGCGGTTCCTGGCGTCCGACCGGTTCCAGCTGCTCTGGATGGACGCGAACCGAAGAGCGCATGCCGGGCTTGTGGCCGCCCTGCAGAACCGCGCTGGGGTCGCTGTCGATCACGACGGAGCGGTCAGCATCGACCTCTCGCAGGCCGCGGTCGAGGCACGTCGCCGCCTCGCAGCCCAGGGGATCCATGTATTCGACAACGTCCCGGACAGCGCGCTGGCGCGGAAGTACGCGATCGGCCGCTCGCAATGGCTCGCTCGCGCCCGCTACGTCATGAGGCTCCACGCCGTTGCGGTGGCGCTCCCGATCGTTGGCCTGCTCGCATTCCTCACAGCGCTCGGGCTGTCACGCAACCGCCGCCGCAGTCTCCTCCAGGCCGGCGTCGGCCTCTCGCTCGCGGGAGCCGCCGCGATCGGGGTCGTCGTCGTGCTCCGCTCGATCTACCTCGACCACGTCGTCCTCCCGAGCGTTCCGCACGACGCCGGGGCCGCGTTCTTCGACACGCTCACGCGTAGCCCGCGCCTAGGCCTACGAGTCGAGTTCCTCGTCGGGGTCGCGCTGATCGCCGCGGCCGTCGCCACGAACGTGCTCGGGCGCTCCTCGGGCGCCCGGCGAAGCGAATGATCGGAGCGGGGCACCGCCTGGTCGGAAGGCACCCCGCTCCGATCGGCCATTCCGGTTAGGCCGCGACGGTGGCGTGAACGCCGCTCTCGACGATCACGTGCGTGACCGTCTGCTCGTATCGGGCCCGGGCCTTCCCGATCAGGTCGCGCTCAAGCCAGTTCGAGCGGCCCTCGGGGTGCGTCGCAATCACGATCTCATCCGCGTCGAAGACACGGAGTCCATCGTCGATCGCCTGCAGAGGGTCGGCGTCGCCGACCCTGCCCTCGGTGTCCAGACCTGCTGCATGGAGCCGAGCCAGGCAGTTTTCGAGCCGCGCCTCGGCCGCATGCCGTGCGCCATCCTCGTCCGATGTCCAGCGCCGCAGGCGCGAGTTCAACGCCGGCGTGACGACGAGCACACGAACCGCCTCCGCGTCACCGGCGCGGGCGATCACGGCGTCGTGCAGAACTGCGCCCTCGACGGTCTCGTTTGCGATCACGAGGATGTTCCGCGGTGTGGTCGTACCGTGCTCCTCCATGCCAACTCCTTTCGTAATGCCTCGACTGTGAGACATTTCGCACAATCCTATCCGATCGGTTTTCCGAGACGCAAGATCGGGTGCGGGCTATGGGAGCGTGAGACCTCCGGATGAGCCGGGCTTCGCACGACGAGCGTCGCTTGCGGGAGGGCCGGCTAGCTCTCGAGCGGTTCCCAGCGGAAGCCGCGGACGGCGCCCACGAGGCCGACGAGGCCCCAGGCGACGACGACGGAGATCGCGCCGGTGTCCGACCACACATGCTGATGGCGCACCATCACGTCACGGGTCAGCTGGGTGAAGTGGGTGAGCGGCAGGATCTCCGCGATCACCTTGAGAAAGCCGGGATAGGAGTTCGGCGTGAAGAACGTGCCGGAGATGATCGCCATCGGCAGGTAGACGGCATTGACGGCAGCCGAGGATCCCTCGGACGAGCGGACGAACGCTGTGATGCCGAGTCCCATCGCGGTGAAGCACGCGGCGCCGAGCACGAGCACGGCGAAGAGCGAGAAGATCCGATCGGGGAACCCAACCGAGAAGAGCGTGCGGCCGAGCGTCATGATCAGCAACGCCTCGATCAGGAACACGACGAACGTCGAAGCGAGAACCGCCAGGACGTAGGTCGACGCCGGCAGCGGTGTCGCCCGGATCCGCTTGAGCACGCCCGACTCGCGCCGGATCACGAGCGTGATCGCAAGCCCTGCGAAGCACGTCGCCGCCACGCCGTAGCCGATCATCCCGGCCTCGAGGAACGGCGCGAACCGCATGGGCTTCCCGTTCGGGAGGAACTCGTCGCTCATCAGGTGGTTCGCGTAGATCGAGCCGAAGATCAGGAAGAAGATCACCGGCAGGAAGAACGTGAAGAAGGCCGACTCACGGCTGCGCCAGAAGAGCGTCTGCGCGGTGCGGAACTCGTGCTTGAAGAGTCTCATTCGGCGGTCAGCTCCAGGTAGATGTCCTCGAGGCTCGGGCGTCGAACCTCGAGCCCGTCCAGCTCGGCGCCGCCGGCCTCCTCGATCAGCTCGCGCAGTCGGCGTGTCGGTTCGGTCGTGCGCTCGACAATGTCCTCGCCGTCTCGACGGAAGCGGATCTCGGTCTCGGAGGGGCCGCCTGTCAGCTCGGCGGGCGAGCCCTCGCGCACGATCTCACCGCCGCGCAGGAGCGCGACCCGGTCGGCCAACTGCTCGGCCTCATCGAGGTAGTGGGTGGTGAGAAGGATGGTCGTTCCGAGCGAACGGAGGTTGCGGATCGTCTCCCACGCGGCGCGGCGCGCCTCGGGATCGAAGCCAGTCGTCGGCTCGTCGAGGAAGAGCAACTCGGGCTTCCCGACCAGCGCAAGTCCAAGGTCGAGCCGGCGCTTCTGCCCACCGGAGAGCTTGCGGACGCGGCTGTCGGCCTTGTCCTCGAGGCCGACGATCTCGATCACGTCGTCGGGCTTACGCGGATCGGCGTAGTAGCCGCCGAACACCGCGAGGCTCTCGCGGACGGTGAGGTTCGGATAGAGCGACGTCGACTGCAGCACCACACCGAGGCGCTCGCGCCAGGCACCGCCGGCACGCTGCGGATCCTCGCCGAGGACGCTGACCTCGCCGCCGTCTCGGTCGCGGTAGCCCTCGAGGATCTCGATCGTCGTGGTCTTGCCGGCGCCGTTCGGGCCGAGCAGGCCGAACACCTCACCAGCTGGAATCTCGAAGTCGATGCCGCGGACGGCCTCGTGGTCGCCGTAGCTCTTGCGCAGGCCGCTGACGCGGACAGCGGTCACAGCTCGATCTCCTGGAACGACCCGACGGAGAAGCCCACCTTGCGACCCGTGAGCGCGAGGACGATCTCGCTGCAGTCGGGCTGATGGCCGACCGCGATGACGGTGTCTCCGCGGCCGTCGATGACAGCGCGAAGGTCGTCGGCGCTTGCACCGGGTGCGAGCCTGACGTCTGTCTCGGCGGTCACCCCGGCGGCCGCCGCGATCGGCTCGGCCGTCTGGCGGGCACGCAGGAGCGGGCTCGAGACGACCGCGTCAGGGGCGAGAGCGGCGAACCGATCGCCCAGCGCCAGCGCCGCCTCGTGCCCCTCGTGGGTGAGCGGCCGCAGCGCGTCCGGTTCCCCGGGCGCAGCCTTCGCGTGGCGGACGAGGATCAGGTGCACACACACAAGCCTAGTGGCCTTTCACGCCAAGCCGGGCATCGAGCGTCGAGTCGGTAGCGTTCGAGCCATGCGCCGCTTCCGTTACTCGGTGATCGACGTCTTCACGGACACCGCCCTGAGCGGCAACCAGCTCGCCGTCTTCACCGACGCGCGCGACCTCGATCCGCTCACCATGCAAGCGCTTGCGAAGGAGATGAACTTCGCCGAGACGGTCTTCGTCCTGCCCCCTCGCGCCGACGACGCCGATGTTCGGATCCGCATCTTCACGCCCGCCTCGGAGCTGCCCTTCGCCGGACACCCGACGCTCGGCGCAGCCTTTGTCCTTGGTGGCCCGCTGCAGAAGATCGTGATCCGGATCGAGACCGACGCGGGCGTCGTGCCAGTCGAGCTTGAACGCGAGGGTGCAGCGCTCATCTTCGGCTGGATGGAGCAGCCGATTCCGGTCTGGGAGACGGTCGAGCGGCCGGACGCGATCCTCTCGGCCCTCGGGGTTGCCGGATCGGGTCTGCCGATCGAGCTCTACCACCTCGGCCCTGGCCACGTCTTCGTCGAGCTCGGATCGCCCGAGGAGGTCGCCGCGCTCGAACCGGACTTCGCCGCGCTGCTGCGTGCCACAACGGCGGGCGCCAACTGCTTTGCCCGCACCGAGTCCGGCTGGAAGACCCGGATGTTCGCGCCCGGTCATGGCGTACCCGAGGACGCGGCCACCGGATCGGCAGCGGGACCCCTCGCCGTCCATCTCGCCCGTCACGGGCGCATCGCCTTCGGCGAGGAGATCGAGATCGTCCAGGGAGTCGAGATCGGTCGTCCCTCCAAGCTCTACGCGCGAGCAGACGGCTCAGCCGATGCGATCGAGCGCGTGATGGTCGGCGGCTGCGCCGTCACCGTCGCGCGTGGCGAGTTCGGCATCCCGTAGGTCGCGCCGTCAGCCGAAGCTGACGGCGGTGATGTCGGGCAGCTCGTCGGGCAGCGCCGTCCAGAAGACGCCGCCGTTTCGTGACACGAAGAGCCGGTTGCGCGCCGCGTAGAGCAGCAGGTCGAGGTCGTCGGGCGAGATCGCCACGGCAAACCCAGGCGGCAGGCCGCGTCCGGACTCCCGCCACGTCGCGCCGCTGTCGTGCGAGACGAGCATCGGTGGGCGCGCCTCGACGACGGCGACGACGGTCGACCCCTCCGCGGCGGCAGCGACGATGCGAGGGAGGTTGAGCGTCGGCCGCGGGCGCTCGGGGAGCGGCGTCCCGGGCCCAGTCTCGCCCGTCTCGAGGTCGACGGTGACGACGCCCTCGACGGTTGCGACGAGTGCGATCACCGCTCCTCCAGCACGGCGCCGACGATCGCGGTTGCCCGCCGGGCGGCCGCTGCCGGGGCCGCGCCCTCCGCTCGAGCCACGACGTAGGCGATCGAGAATGCGTCGCCCGCGCCGGTCGGGTCTCCTGGCACCTTGCGCGCCGCGATCTCCTCGACCTGCCCGCCGTAGTACACGGTCGATCCACGTGAGCCGTGCGTGACCAGCACCTCGCGCACCGGGAGACTCGCAGGGTCGCCGAGTACCTCGGCCTCCTCGTCGCTCAGCTTGAGCGCCCAGACGTGTTCCAGCACTGCCTCGTCGAAGTTGCCGTCAAGGACGAGTGCCCCCGTCCGTGCGGGCCGCACGAGCCCCTGCCCGTCGAGGAGAACCTTCCGCCCGTGCGCGATCACCGTGAGCGTCTCGGCCGGAAAGTCCGACCGGGCGAGCGCCGCGACGTGCACCCACCCGGTCGCCGCCGGGAAGGCGGGCAGGTCGTCCGGCAGCCAGGTGTCGCCGAGCGTGTCTACCGTCATCGTCCTGCGGTCGCCCTCGTAGAACATGTGGAACGTTGCCGTCGAGACGCCGGGCACGAACGTGACGGGTGTTCCGAGTGCGACGAGCGGCGGAAGAAGTGCATCGCGGTCAACCGTTGCGCAGCGGGTGAAGATCCGCGCCTCGACGCGGAGACGGCGGAGAGCTCGCGCGGCGTGGAAGGGGCCGCCACCCACTCGCTGCGGCTCGCCCGGGATGAAGTCCCGCGAGAGGTTCCCGAGCAGCGAGATCACGACGTCGTAGAGGCCGATCGCCGAACGATGAGTCGGGCCAGTACCGCCACGGCGAAGGCCGCACCAAGGCTCGGTAGCGATGCGCCGCCCCAGGGCAGGGCATGCGGGTGCGCATGGGCAACGATCCGCGTCCACCAGGCCGGGCCAACAGGCGCAAGCCACTGGTAGAGCACGAACCCTGCAAGCCAGGCAGCGACGAGCTCAAACCGGAAGGCAGGCGCGAGGAAGATGTCGTCCCGGTCGTAGCGCCTTCCCGCGAGGAGCCAGTCGGCGAGGAGCACGCCGAAGAGCGGCACGAAGAACGAGCCGAGCAGGTAGAGGAACTGCTGATAGTTGCGGAGGTCGACGACGAGCGCGCCGACCGTGGCAACCGCCGCGGTCGCGGTGACGAGCAGCCGCTGCGGCACCCGAGGCAGGAGGTTCTGGAGCGACACCGCGCCGGAGTAGACGTTCGCGAACGCCTCGTCGGACTCATCGACGGTCAGAGCCAGCAGCGCGATCACGCTCGCTGCACCGCCGGCGGCGATCGCCGTTAACAGCGCAGGTGCGTCGCTGATCTGTCGGGACAGTGCGATGACCGCCCCGAGGCTGAAGAGCGGGATCGTCGGGATCAGGTAGCCGAGGCCGGTGCTCCAGAACCCGACCGCGCGGCTGCGCGCGAAGCGCGTGTAGTCGGCGACGAGCGGCGTCCAGGAGACGATGCTCGCGAGCACGAGATCGAACCCCGGCCAGAAGCCATGCGCTCCCGGCCGGGCCCAGAGCCGGCCAGCGTGCTGGCCGTGGAGCGACCACCAGGCGAGATAGATGAGCGAGGCGACGACGATCCAGACTGCGAACTTCCGCACGTACGTCCGGACGAAGTCGATCGGACCGAGCAGCGCGAGCCCGGTCGCAACGAGGCCAAAGAGGATCTTCCAGAAGACAACCCCACCAACGCCGAACACCTGCTGCGAAAGCGCGCTCGCGCCGGTGGCGATCACGATCAGCTCGAACACCGACCACCCGAGACACTGGGCGACGTTGAGCCCGGTCGGCAGGTACGAGCCGCGCCGCCCGAGCGGGGCGCGCAGCAACACCATCGACGGTACGCGGGCGTCGGCCCCGATCGCGCCACCGATCGCGATCATCAGGTTCCCGACGATCGCCGCCGCGACGATGGCTCCGACCGCGTCAGGGAGTGACAGCCCGAGTCCGTAGTCCGCGGGCGGCAACACGAGAAACGCGCCCGCCACGATCACGAGCAGCGACACCGAGAGGTTCGCCCAGAGGAGCAGGCCGTCGACGAATCCAAGGACGCGAAGCCGGTCGGGGACTGGCTCAATACCCCAGTTCGGTCTATTGGTCAACGCGACTCTCCCTTCGCCGGCATGACCCGGAGCAGGTTCGACGGGTCTCATCTCAGCCTGGCAGGAGCAGGCACCCCGGTGACCTTGAGCCTACCCTCCAGGTTTGTCCCCAAGAACCTGTTTCAACCTGCTACCGTTTTCCCGGCTTGTCCCTTCGCCTTCGACTCTCCCTGCTGGTTCCGCTCGCCGCTGCGTTCGCTGCGCTGCCGGCCGCTCACGTCTGGGCAGCGACGACCAAGGGTGCCGAGGTGAAGCCGTCGAACGCCTCGCTGATCGCCGGCAAGAAGGGCTACCGCCAGTTCTGTGGTAAGTGCCACGCTCTCGACGCCGCTCTCGCTGCCGGTTTCGGCGGCACGGGACTCGGCCAGGACGGCGGCCCGAGCTTCAACGATCTTCGCGTCAGCGCGAACCTCTCGATCGTCGCTGTGACCGAGCAGTTCGGCGGTCACGAGTACGTCGTCAAGAAGATGACGTGGCAGCAGATCCACGACGTCGCGAACTTCGTCCAGGTTGCGACGAAGCAGAACGTCTATCGCGCCCACGTCTGGGACGGCTAGACCGACTCCTGGTGAGGAAGGTAGCCTCCAGCACCATGCGCCGCCCATCCTCCGGTCTTCTTGTTCTGCTTCTGACGGCCGCTGCTGCGGCCGTCTCTCCGTCTGCACTCGCTCACGGCTCATCGGCGAAGCCAAACGCGACTAACGGCAAGCTGATCTTCAAGCTCTACTGCGGCAAGTGCCACACGTTCAAGGCCGCCGGCACGGTCGCGAAGGGTAGCGCGCCGGGTCCGAGCCTCGGCACGTTCAAAGTCACCGCGGCGAAGGTCATCCGGATCCTCAACGTCGGCGGCTCGGACATGAGCTCCTTCGTCGGGATCCTCACGCCGTCGCAGATAGCCGACGTCGCCGCGTTCGTGTCGGCGCCGACGACCGCGAAGTAGCGCTACGCGCCGGCGAGGAGTCGCCGCACGACGAACGGCAGGATGCCGCCGTGGCGGAGAAACTCGCGCTCGCGAGGCGTGTCGAGACGGAGCACGGCTTCGAAGCTGAGCGCGTCGGCCGTCACCGCCACCTGCCGTGACTCGCCGTTGTCGAGGCCGGTGACCGCAAACTTCTCCCGTCCCGTCAAGCCGAGGGACTCTCGACTTTCGCCGGGGAGGAACTGGAGGGGCAGGATGCCCATCATCAACAGGTTCGAGCGATGGATCCGTTCGTAGCTCTCGGCGATCACCGCGCGAACACCGAGCAGGAGCGGCCCCTTCGCTGCCCAGTCGCGGGATGAGCCCGAGCCGTACTCCTTCCCCGCAAGGACGATGAGTGGCGTGGCATCGAGGCGGTAGCGCTCGGCCGCGTCGTAGATCGTCAGCTCCTCGCCGGAGGGAACGTGCACCGTCCAGGTGCCTTCGCGGCCGGGAACAAGCAGGTTGCGGAGCCGGACGTTCGCGAACGTGCCGCGCACCATCACCTCGTGGTTACCGCGACGTGCGCCGTAGGAGTTGAACTCCGCCGTCTCGACACGGTGCTCGACCAGGTAGCGGCCAGCGGGGGAGTCGGGGCGGATCGATCCTGCGGGTGAGATGTGATCTGTCGTCACCGAGTCACCAAGGCTGACGAGGCAGCGGGCGCCGACGACGTCGGTGACCTCGCCGGGCGTCTCGCTCATGCCGTCGAAGTACGGTGGGTGGCGCACGTAGGTCGAGGCGGGCTCCCAGGCGAAGAGCTCGCCGTCGGGCACCTCGAGGCTGCGCCAGGCGTCGTCTCCGGCGAACACGTCGCTGTAGGCGTCGCTGAACATCTCGCCCGTCACCGACGACGCGATCGTTGCGTTGACCTCGGCGGCAGACGGCCAGAGATCGCGCAGATAGACCGGGTCGCCAGTCGAGCTCATTCCGATCGGCTCCGTTTCGAAGTCGATGTCCATACGACCCGCGAGCGCATAGGCGACGACGAGCGGCGGAGAGGCGAGATAGTTCGCCTTCACCTCGGGATGGATCCGTGCCTCGAAGTTACGGTTGCCCGAGAGCACAGCGCACGTGACGAGCCCGCCCTCCTCGATCGCCTGCGACACCGCGGGCTCGAGGGGGCCGGAGTTGCCGATGCACGTTGTGCAGCCATATCCGACCGTGTTGAAGCCGAGCTGATCGAGGTAGTCCTGGAGACCGGCGCGCTCGTAGTACTTCGTCACGACGCGGGAGCCAGGAGCGAGAGATGTCTTCACCCAGGGGCGGCTCGTGAGTCCGAGCTCGACGGCTCGCTTCGCGAGAAGCCCAGCAGCGACCATGACCTGCGGGTTCGACGTGTTCGTACACGACGTGATTGCAGCGATCACGACGGAGCCGTCCTGGAGGCCATCCGCGGCGCCGCGATCGCGGGTCGTGTCGGTGACGAAGCTCGAGAGCGCATCGGCGAACGCTGCCTTTGCCTGCCGGAGCGGAATCCGATCCTGTGGACGCCGCGGTCCGGCGATCGACGGCTCGACGCTGCCGAGGTCGAGCTCCACAATCTGCGAGTACTCCGGATGGCCAGCCGGGTCGTGCCAGAGGAGGTTCGCCTTGCAATAGGCCTCGACGAGCGCGACCTGCTCGGCCGAGCGGCCGGTGAGCCGCAGGTAGTCGAGCGTGAGATCGTCGACCGGGAAGAAGCCGCAGGTCGCGCCGTACTCCGGCGACATGTTCCCGAGCGTTGCGCGGTCGGCAACCGAGAGCGAACCGATGCCGTCGCCGAAATACTCCACGAGCTTCCCGACGACGCCGGTGCGGCGCAGCAGCTCGGTCACCGTGAGAACGAGGTCGGTCGCCGTTGCACCTTCGCGCAGCACGCCGCGCAGCCGAACGCCGACGACCTGCGGGACCAGCATCGAGAGCGGCTCTCCGAGCATCGCGGCCTCCGCCTCGATCCCGCCGACGCCCCAGCCGAGCACGCCCAGGCCGTTGATCATCGTCGTGTGCGAGTCGGTGCCGACGACCGTGTCCGGGAACGCGAAGCCGTCGCGCTCCTCGACCACGCGCGCCAGGAACTCGAGGTTGACCTGGTGGCAGATCCCGGTACCCGGCGGGACGACCTTGAAGTTGTCGAACGAGCGCTGGCCCCACCGGAGAAAGCCGTACCGCTCGCGGTTGCGGCGCACCTCGTGCTCGACGTTGTGGGCGAAGGCAAAGCGAGTGGCGAACTCGTCGACCTGCACGGAGTGGTCGATCACGAGCTCGGCCGGGATGAGCGGGTTGATCAGCGACGGATCGCCGCCGAGCTGCGCCATCGCATTGCGCATCGCAGCCAGGTCGACGACAGCCGGGACGCCGGTGAAGTCCTGGAGGAGCACACGGGACGGTGCGAAGGAGATCTCGTGCGACGGCTCGGCAAGCGGGTCCCAGTCCACGATCGCCTGCACCCCTGCCTCATCGCCCGTGCGAAGGACGTTCTCAAGCAGGATCCGTAGCGTGGTTGGCAGGCGCGCAACGTCCACCTCTGGCTGAAGCTCGGCGATCGAGAAGTAGCGAAGCGTCTTCCTGCCGACTGAGAGTGTGGATGGCGCGACCATCCGTGAAGTCAAGCAGAGCAGCGCCGAAGGCCTCCGGGGGAGGTGTCCGTACACTCGCTGGATGGCAACGGCACGCCAGATTCTGGCCCTCGGCGGGGGCGGCGACAGCGAGGAGCAGACGCTGCGTCTGTACCGGCACGCGCTGGAGCTGACCGGCAAGGATCGACCGCGCGTCCTCTTTGTCCCGACTGCCGTCGGCGACTCCGACGACGTGATCGGGCGCTTCTACGAGCGCTTCACGCCGCTCGGTGAGGCATCCCACCTGCCGTTCTTCCCGTATCCGCCCGACGGGCTGCGCGATCTCGCGCTCGCCCAGGATGCGATCGACGTGAGCGGCGGCAACACCGCGAACATGCTTGCGATCTGGCGCGTCCACGGCTTCGACCAGGTGCTTCGCGAGGCGTGGGAGGCGGGCATCGTCCTCTTTGGTGCGAGCGCCGGGATGATCTGCTGGTTCGAGGCCGGGGTGACCGACTCGTTTGGTCTCCAGCTCGAGGGGATGCGCGACGGACTCGGCTTCCTGGCGGGGAGCGCGTGCCCGCACTACGACGGTGAAGCGCGACGGCGTCCGCGCTACAGGGAGCTCCTCGACGGCGGGTTTCCCGCCGGGATCGCTGCCGACGACGGCGTCGGGCTGCACTACATCGGGACGGAGATCCACGAGGCCGTGACGTGCCGTCC
>Ga0194048_10000824_pt1 | contig 15192 bp, 12 predicted proteins | sample JunL225m_MetaG_FD_161685 | JGI IMG/M metagenome (GOLD analysis project Ga0194048, IMG submission 161685) | Anoxic zone freshwater microbial communities from boreal shield lake in IISD Experimental Lakes Area, Ontario, Canada - Jun2016-L222-5m | ecosystem: Environmental > Aquatic > Freshwater >...
GGCGGCGCAGAGTGGCACCGACGGATCACCGCGGGCGCGGCTCATCCTTGCGGATGACCAGTCGAACAACGACATGGGGCGAAACCAGATGATCGCCTTCGCCGGTACGCGCGTGGGCGCGGTGATTGGACCCACCCTCTCCGGTGTGGCAGCACTGGCCGACCCGGTGGCCGTGGCCTCGGGTATCCCCGTGCTGGCAGTCACCAACACCACGCTCGACATCACGGCGGCCGGGCCCACCGTGTGGCGCATCTGCCTGGGCGAGAATCAGATGATCCCGGCATCGGTGACCTACGCGCGCACCACCAAGGGTATGCGCACGGCCGCGCTGGTGTCGGTGACCGGCGATGCGTACTCCGAAGGCGCAGCCGCGCAGTTCCGTACCACCGCCGCGGCACAGGGCATCGCGCTGGTTGCTGACGTCTCGATGCCGCAGGGTTCATCCACCGCGCCGTCGGTGCTCGCCACCGCCGAGGCCGCCGAGCCGCAGGCCATCTTCTTTGCCGCGCGCGATTCCGATGCAACCAATCTGCTCGAAGCATCAAGCGACTTCACCGGTGTCAAGGTGGGGGGCAACGGCTACAACACGCCGACGGTCATCACCGCGTCGGGTGCCACCGCCAACGGCCTCATCGTCAGTGCGTCATGGAACCCGGCCAAGCGGGATGCCGCCAGCCGGGCATTCGTGACGGCATACGCACACAGGTATCCCGGTGACCAGGCGGATGCATTCGCGGCGCAGGCCTACGCGGGCGTTCAGGTGCTGCGCGAGGCTGTCGTCATGGGAAATGGCACGTCAGCACGGGCGATACAGCGCGGGCTTGTGCGAATGCACAGCGCGAAGACGGTGCTTGGCACCATCAGGTTCCCCGGCAGCAGCCACGAGGCCACGTACCCGGCCACTGTGCAGCAGGTGTCGGGTGGGGTGCTGAAGCTGGCCCCCGCGGCCGGCTGACCCGCTAGGCAGACATACCTGCGGCCACGCGCCGCTTTACACGCGCGAGCATGCCCGACATGCCGCGCATGCGAAGCGGCGATACCAGGTCATCGAGCCCCATGGACAGGTAGAAGTCGTTGGGCGTGGAGAGGATCTCGTCTGGCGTGCCCCCATCGAGCCCGGCGTGCAGCACCGATGCAAATCCACGTGATGTGGGAGCCTCGCGCGGCGCATCAAAGAACAGCCGCACGGGCTGACCGGGCTCAATCTCCACTGCGAGAAACAGGGGAGCCGTGCACTCCTCCACCGGCTCCATCGCGTCGCGATTCTCGATGAGCCGCTGGGGCAGCGGTGGCAGTGCGTCGGCGAACTCAAGGAGCAGCGGCAAGCGCAGTTCCTTCGGCGTGTCGGCGAACTCCTCGACGATCTCGTGCAGGGCGTCTCTCATCGGGGCGCGGTTGCTTACGGCCTCTCGATGGGCACGCGCACGGCGTTACCCCACTCAACCCACGAGCCGTCGTAATTGCGCACGTTTTCGAACCCGAGCAGGTGGGTGAGCACAAACCACGTGTGGCTGGATCGCTCGCCGATGCGGCAGTAGGCAATGACGTCATCCTGCGGGGTGAGGCCGATCTCGCCCTCGTAGATCGCTCTGAGCTGGTCCACGGGCAAGAACGTGCCGTCGGTTTCGTCGGCCGCACGGCGCCATGGCACGCTGTGCGCTGTGGGGATGTGTCCGCCCCGGAGTGCGCCCTCCTGTGGATAGTCGGCCATGTGCAGAAGCTCACCTGTGAACTCGGCGGGGGAGCGCACGTCAACCAGCGGCCCATTGCCGATGTGTGCGAGCACCTGCTCGCGGTAGGCACGGATGACGCTATCGTCGCGCTGGGTCACGGGGTAGTCGGTGTCAGCCGGTGCGGGGATGTCGGTGGTTACGGCACGGCCTTCGTCGATCCACTTCTTCCGACCTCCGTCAAGCAGCCGCACGTCGGCGTGGCCGAACAGCGAGGTGACCCACAGGGCGTAGGCGGCCCACCAGTTGTTCTGGTCGCCGTAGAAAACGATGGTGGTGTCGGGAGTGATGCCCTTGGCGCGCATGAGGGCGGCGAAGGCATCGGCGTCCACGTAGTCGCGCGTGAGCGGATCGTTCAGGTCGGTGTGCCAGTCGATCTTCACAGCGCCCGGGATGTGCCCGGTGTCATACAGCAGCACGTCCTCGTCGCTCTCGGCCACAACCAGCCCCGGTGTGCCCAAGTTGGCTTCAAGCCACGCGGTGGTGACAAGGCGCTCGGGGTGCGCGTACTGCTGCACCTTGGCATCGGTGTCGAACTCAGCTGGCATGCATTCGCCTCCCGGGCGTATGGGTCGTCACCGGTGCCGGCTGTCGCCGTCCGGTTGTGCGTCGCATGAGTATGACTGCTACTTGGAAATGGTGAAGGCGAAGCTCTTGTTCACCGGCTTGCCCTTGGTGCGCTTGACCGTGAGCGTGCCCTTGCAGCTGCCGGGCTTGAGGCCCTTGATTGCTGCTCCGGTCACCTTGCATACCTTGGCCGTGGAGACCTTGGCGGACACCTTGCCACCCTTGGTGTTGAGGCCATACCTGCTCGCGATCTGTGCGAACGAGGCCTTCCCACCCACCCGGATGGAGACCGGCTTGGGGGCCGTCGTGCCACCTGAGTTTGTGCCGCCACCTGAGTTCGTGCCGCCACCCGGGTTCGTGCCGCCACCCGGGTTCGTGCCGCCAGTAGATCCCTGGCGGCGCACCACGAACTTGGGTGCCGAGAACGAGATGTTCGAGATGGTCAGCAACTGGCCGTCGGTGCCATTGGCGCCGGCATTCCACTGCGTCCACGACGGCGAGAACGTGCCGGCGTCGCCCGTGCGTGCGACCGAGAAGATGTTGGAGTCGAACGCATCTGTGGAAGTGCCGAACAGCGTGAGCACTGACGACGGCAGGAATGCGAAGAAGGTGCCAAGGCGGTCGCCGCCGCCGGCGCCGGGGGCCATTGTGTGCGGGGCGGCGACGCCATAGGTGAGCACAGGTGCCTGCCCCTGCACGATCTGTGCCTCAAGTGAACCGATGAAGGCCGAACTGGTGCCGAAGAGCGTGCCCGACAGCGCCGGGTCGAGCGTGTTGTCCATCGAGAGGGTCATCCCGGGCGCCAGGTACTCCCAAGTGGCCTGCGCGATGTCGCAGGTATTCACCGGGATCTGCGAACAGCCGAGACCCCCGGTCATGAACGGCTGGGTCTTAGGGGTGAACTTGATGCGGACCTCGCCGTCGGCCAGGGGCGACACGGTGCTGGCCCAGTAGCTTGGCACCCCGTTCACCCACGACCAGCGCAGGGTCGAATAGGCGGTGTGAAACCCGATGGTCAGGTCAATCACTGAGGTGTCGGTGATTGCGGGGTTCAGCGACGGAGTGTCGGTGAAGTTCTCCTTCCAATCGCCCGTGCCCTCGTAGGTCATGAGCGAGATACCCACGCGGTTCGGCTGGGCGTAGCAGCTGTTGGTCCCGGGCGGCTGGAAATACTTGCAGCCATTCGTCGGGGTGATGAAGGCGTAGACGTCGCTCACGTTCCCGGCATGCGGACCGAGAGTGGTGACGGCGGCTGTGGGTGCCCAGCCGTTCGAAGGGCCCGCATCGGGCATGACGAGGTCGTCGAAGTTGACCCCGCCATCGTTCGAGACGGCCAGCCTCTTGATGTACGGCCGACCATCGACGCCATAGGTGGTGTTGTCCCAGCCCCAGTTGCCGCCAGGGTCGGGTCGTGCTGCGTCAAACCCTCGCGAGGACGAGGCCTGCTCAGTCCGTCCATCGGTCGTCGACGGGTAGGTGGTTGGAGGCGCGACAGCACTCCCGGCCATCACCCCCAGCACTGCGAGCCCGGTGGCAGTGGCGACGACGGTCAGTCGGCGGAAGGAGTTCATGGTGCCTCGCTCATGAGGGGAAAGAAAATCGGAGCGTAGCAAAGGGCTCATGTATGGGCTATCTGCGGGGTGCCTGTGTTTCGGGGCGGCTGCGGGGCTATCGCCCGGTCGACGAGAAGTGCTGGAAGTCCTTCGTTCCACTCCAGGTGCCGCCCCAGCCCCAGCCCAGATCGGTGAACACCTTCACCAGCGGGCTGCCCGGGGTGGCCACGCCCGGCCCCGCCGTGCGCTTCACGAACTTGACGCTGGCCTTGTGTGCCACCGACCCGCCCGAGGTGACGTATGGGTTCTCGATGGGGTTGATGTCGATGGCCCGGCCGTAGGCGTGGTTGCTCCAGTTGCTACTGCCCGTCGCGCTCCGGCAGTTGAAGGCCGACGTGTTGTCGTCCTCGATGCTCTTCCAGTCGTCTCCGCCGTAGGCCTCAATGGGGCGCATCTTCCTGATGGGCACACCGGCGGCGTACAGGCGCCTGAGCGCAGTGGCCACAGTGGAGGCCACGTCCTGGTTGACGATGAGCGTGCCCGTGCGGTCGCTGCCGTCATACCCATGGTGCGTGGCACGCACGGCACGCAGTTGGTCGAGGCTCACGGGGCAGCCCTTGCGCCACACCGATGGGGTCATGGCGTCGCGCTGTGCGGCGGTGAGCGGCCGCACGCTCACCTGAAAGGCGGCGGATGCCGTGGGCACGGCGGCCAGCGCAGTCACCAGCGCGATGGGAACGATGTGTCGGGCGTTCATGGGCCCGAGGCTAGTGCGCGTTGTCGGACGCACGCGCGGCGCGGGCGAGCACGAACGCCCCGACGATCGCTGCCACCGCCGATGCCGCAAGCACTCCCGCCTTCGTGGCCTCGGTCATATACGGGTCGCCAAACGCCAGATCGGTGATGAATAGCGACACGGTGAATCCGATGCCACCCAGAATGCCGATGCCCATCATCTGGCTCCATCCGGCGCCGTCGGGCATGCGCCCGAGGCCGGTCTTCAGGGCGGCGAATGCCCCGAGCGGAATGCCAATGGCCTTGCCCACCAGCAGCGCGACCCCTACGCCCAATGCGGCGCGCGTGGCGTACGGGGCGTCGAACACCGAGGCGTTCAGCATGATGCCGGCGTTGGCCAGCGCAAAGATGGGCAGCACCACAAACGACGACCACGGCTCGAGTGCGTGGATGAGCCGGCTGGCGGGGGAGACCGCCTCGCGGCTCAAGTGCGCCAGTTCCATCCATGCGTGGTCGTCGGCGTCTGCCGGCGAGGGGTTGTCAGATGTCTCATCGGCCACGTCGCGTGCGGCACGCGATACCGCAGCAGCCTGCTGCCGTGGGCGGGCTGGCATGAGCAGGCCGATGGCCACGCCCGCGATGGTTGCGTGCACGCCGGAGGCGGCGGTACACGCCCAGGCCAGCACGCCCAGCAACACATACGGCGGGAGGGCACGCACCTTCAGATGAATGAGCACCCGAATGAGCACCAGCGCGCCCGCGGCAGCCCCAAGCCAGGCCAGCGAGACGCCGCTGGAGTACACAACGGCGATGACGATGATGGCGCCGATGTCGTCGATGACGGCCACGCCCAGCAGGAACGCCCAGACGCTCTGGGGCACACGGCTTTTGAGCACCGCAAGCACGGCGAGCGCGAAGGCCACGTCGGTGGCCATCGGGATTCCCCAGCCATCCTGATTGGGGGTGCCTGCGCTGAAGGCCAGGTAGATGAGCGCCGGCAGCACCATGCCGCCAAGCGCGGCCGCGATGGGCATCGACGCCGCCTTGCGGTCAGACAACTCGCCGATCGCCAGCTCCCGCTTGATCTCCAGCCCGATGAGCAGGAAGAACAGGAACATCAGCGCGTCGTTCACCACGGCCAGCAGGTTGGTGGTGAGTACGTGATCGCCGAGCCCCAGCGTGAATGACGTGGACCAGAACGATGTATAGGAGTCGCCCGCGGTGTTTGCCCAGATCAGTGCCACCACCGTGGCGACGAGCAGCGCCACGCCACCTGCCGCCTGCCACCTCATGAATGACCGGATGGGCCATGCGATGACGCGGGCGGATGTGCGCGACGATCGCGACCAGGGCGCGATCAGGCGGTCGTCGGGATCCTTCTCCACGTTGTGAGGCTAGCGGTGTGGCGTAAGTACCGGGCAGCCCGGCGGTGATACACACTCATGACGATGCCGCGCGTGGTTCGACACATTCTGCTGTTCGTCTCCATTGGTCTGGTGTTGGCGCCCGTTGCCATGGCGCAGCAGCCCACCGTGCTGAGTGGAACCGTCGAACACGTGGTTGATGGCGACACCGTGCGCATCGTCTCGCGCGGCTTCCAGACCACCATCCGCCTCATCGGCATCGACACGCCAGAGACCAAGCGCCCGGGGTACCCGGTGCAGTGCGGTGGTCCCACGGCATCGGCTGAGACCACGCGCCTGCTGCCGGTGGGGCTCGCGGTGCGCGTGGTGTCAGACCCCTCGCAGGACACCCGCGACAAGTACGACCGGTTTCTCGGCTACATCTACCGCGACGGACGGTCGGGGGCACGGGGCTCAGTCAACTACGCACTGGTGGCCAACGGGTTCGCGAAGGCCTACATCTACAGGCCATCCGGCCCGTTTCGGTACGCCCCGCAGTTTCTCTCGGCCGAGGCAACCGCCCGCCGCATCAAGCGGGGTATCTGGGGGTCTCCATGCAACGGCGATACCACGAAGCCGGCATATGTCGCCACCGGCACTGCCACGGGTGCGCGCACGGGCTGCGACCCCAATTACTCAGGCGCCTGCATCCCCAATCCGCCACCCGATCTGGACTGCTCCGACATCACGGCGCGTCGGTTCAGGGTGGTGGGTGTTGACGACCAGCACTTCGACAGCGACGGCGACGGCATCGCCTGCGAGGGCAACCGGTAGTCAGGTGCCTGCGGTACCGGCCTCAGCGCGAGGGCGATCGCTGCTTCGGGCCCAGCGGGCATCGGCGGGGCGACCGCCCGCCAGGTTCCAGGCCGAGTTGACCAGGCCCACGTGTGAGAACGCCTGCGGGAAGTTGCCCAACATGCGCTGGCCATCGTTGTCCCACTGCTCAGCCAGCAGCCCCACGTCGTTACTCAGCGACAGCAGGCGCTCAAAGAGTGCGGTGGCCTCCTCGGTGCGGCCTGCCATGGCGAGGTTGTCCACCAACCAGAACGTGCACAGCAGGAAGGCGCCCTCGCCAGCAGGGAGGCCGTCGATGGTCTCGTCGGCAACGGCGTCGTAGCGCATCACCAGGCCCTCGTACGTGAGGTCACGCTTGATGGCCTCCATGGTGCCCACCACACGCGGGTCGGTAATGGGAAGAAACCCGACCAGCGGGATCATGAGCAGGCTCGCGTCGAGACGGCGCACGTCGTACGCCTGCACGAACGACCCCATCTCCTCGTCAAAGCCGTTGGCACACACCTCGGCGTGCACCTGCGCGCGCTGTTCCCGCCAGCGGTCCACCGGGCCCACCAGGCCGGAGTGCTCCACGGCACGGATGGCACGGTCGAAGGCCACCCAGGCCATCACCTTTGAGTGCGTGAAGTGGCGCCGGGGCCCGCGCACCTCCCAGATGCCCTCGTCAGGCTCGCGCCACCGGGCCTCGAGCGACTCCATGAGCGCCAGCTCCAGTGCCCAGGTGTCGGGGTCGGCCTCCACGCCGATTCGGCGGGCGACGTGCAGCGAGTCCATTACCTCGCCGTAGACGTCGAGCTGGAACTGGTCGGATGCCGCATTGCCGATGCGTACCGGCTTTGCGCCCCCGTAGCCGTCGAGCCAGGGCACCTCCCACTCGGCCAGACGTCGTTCGCCGGCCGCTCCGTACATGATCTGCATGTCCTCGGGGTCGCCGGCCACCGCGCGCAGCAGCCAGTCGCGCCAGGCCACTGCCTCGCGTGTGTAGCCGCCCAGCATCATGGCGTAGAGGGTGAAGGTGGCATCGCGCAGCCAGCCATACCGGTAATCCCAGTTGCGTACGCCGCCGGGCTGCTCGGGCAGCGACGTGGTGGCCGCGGCCAGCATGGCGCCGGTGGGCGCGTACGACAGCGCCTTGAGTGTGATGAGCGATCGCACCACGGGCTCACGCCACGGGCCCTCAAATGGGCAGCGCGAGCTCCAGCTCTCCCACCACTCCAGTGCACTGGCGAGTGCCTGCTCGTGGTGTGGGCCTGCGGGTGCGGGCTCGTTGGACGCGTGGTGGTTGAGCGTGAACCCCACGCGCTCACCGGGGCGCGCCGTGAAGCAGAAGGTGATGTCGCCCTCCTGGCGGGCCACTGGCACGGGGGAGACAATGCGCAGCGCCTCCGGACCCGACACCAGATCGGCACCCTGCGGCAGGTGGCGCACCCACGGGCGGGTGCGGCCGTAGTCGAAGCGCGCGGCCACCACCGACTCCATGGGCACCTCGCCTTCGAGCCCCTCGACGATGCGCACGATGCACGGGCCGCTGGGCTCGGGCGACATCAGGTCGATCACCCGCACGCGGCCTTCAGCACAGGTCATGTCGGTTTCGAGCACCAGCGTCTCGCCCATGTAGCGGCGCGTGGAGTGGGTGACGCCCGAGACGGGGGCCAGACGCCACTCGCCGTTGTCGGGATTGCCGAGCAGCGAGCAGAACACCGCCGGGCCGTCAAAGCGCGGGATGCAGAACCAGTCGATGGTTCCATGGCTGGTGACGAGTGCGCAGGTGCGCTTGTCGCCGATAAGCGCGTGGTCTTCGATTGGGGGTGCAGGGGTGCTCACGCGGCCACTATTCCAGATGAGTCGGTCACTCCGACCGGTCCGGGTCCCGCATGTCCGGTTCATACGACACCATTGGGCGCATGGACGTGAGATTCTCCGACGGCCCGACCGATCTTGTCACCTGGATCGCAGCCGACCCCGGCGTGATGCAGCGGGCGTCGCACGCCGTGGTGGTGGACGGTGGAACGTGGCTCGTGGACCCGGTTGATGCGCCTGCAGTGCGCGACCATCTGGCCGCCATGCCCCCGATCGCGGGCGTCATTCAGCTGCTCGACCGCCACAACCGCGACTGCGCACTCCTCGCAGATCACTTCGGTGCGCCGCTCCACCGGCTGCCCACTGACGCCATCCCCGACACGCCATTCCAGGTGATATCCGTGCGGTCGAGCCGCCGGTGGACCGAGCGTGCACTGTGGTGGTCCGATCGCAGGTGTCTGATCGTTGCCGAGATGCTCGGCACGGCGTCGTACTTCCGTGTGCCCGGCCAGCGCGTGGGCGTGCACCCATTCGCACGGGTCTCACCGCCGCAGGTGCTCAGTGGATTTGCTGCCGAGCACCTGCTGATGGGCCATGGCGATTCCGTGCACGATCCCGACGCGGGTGCCCTGGCCGATGCCGCCATTGCCCACGCGCGATCGTCGTCGGCGCGGTGGGCGTGGTCACTTGTGACGGGCTCGGTGCGGCGTACCGACCGCGCGCGCCCTATCCTCATCCGCTGATGGACGGGCACCCTGCGCCACCGCCACCCGTGCCCTCGCGGGCCACCGGCGGCATCCTCACGAGGCTCCATGCCATTCCCTGGTGGGGATGGCTCGGGGTACCGCTTGCTGCGTGGCTGGTGACCCGGGTACTGGTCACCGGGCTCGCCGTCATTGCCAGCATCGTGCTGGGGCGCCCAGAGTTTGCTCTCGACCCGTCGGTGCCCGAATCGTTCTCGCTGCTGGGCAGCTGGGACACCACCTGGTACCTCGACATCGCCCACCGTGGGTATGCCTTTGATGTGGGCCAGGTGGGTCAGGTATTTACCAACGTGGCCTTCTTCCCGCTGCTGCCCATGATCATGTGGGCGGCCATCTCGCTGGGGCTCAACCCGTTCTGGGTGTCGCTGGCAGTGGGCAACGGAATGTTTCTCGTTGCGCTGGTCTCGCTCTTCGCCATTACGAGGGAGCGCTTCGGGCGCGAAATGGCCGTACGCAGCACATGGGTACTGGCCCTCGCCCCACCGGCCATTGCGGCATCAATGGCCTACACCGAGGGCATTGCGCTCGGGCTCGCCATCGGAGCTGCGTACCTGGCGTGGCGCCAACGTTTTGTGTGGGCGGGGTTCGTGGCTGCCTTTGCAGTACTCATCCGTCCTACGGGAGTGGTCATTCTCGTGCCAGTGCTCATGCTGGCCTGGGCTGCGGGATCGGAGGGGCGCTGGCGCAGGCTCATCACCGCTGCGATCCCCACCGGTGTCATCGGGCTGTCGTATCTGGCGGTGATGCAGGTGCGTCAGGGCGGCTGGGACCTGCCACTCAAGGCGCAGGCGGCCTGGGGCAGGGGGCAGTTGGGCGTAGGCCTCTTGTCGCTCCTGCCCGACAGGCTCGGCAAGGCGGTGGGCGGCCTCTTTGGCGGTGAGATGCTGGGCAGCCGCGATCTGCTGGGCAAGCAGTCGCTGTCGCAACTCTCGGGCCTCACGGCTGGCGACTGGTCTGCGGTGGTGCGGGATCTGCTGTTCGGCATCCTCTACGTGGTGCTGCTCTCGGCGCTGTGGCGCAAAGAGGGAGGGCTCAAGTCGCCGTGGGTGCTCTACTCGTTTCTCATGCTTGTGGTGCCGCTCTCAAGCGGCACGGTCACCTCGCTGGCGCGCCTCGGGCTCATGGCGTGGCCGCTCGCATGGCCCATGGCCGACTGGCTGGGGCGCGGGGGCCCGGGCCGCCGCCGCTGGGTCATCGTCGCGGCGCTTGCGGTGATCATGCTCATGGTGGCCCAGTTATCGGGCCAATCGCCCTAGCTGGCCAGCGCCTCGACGACGTAGTCGATGCAGGCGGTGAGCGCACGGCAGTCATCGGGAGTCACGGCCGGGAACGTGGCCACACGCACCTGATTGCGACCCAACTTGCGGTAGGCATCGGTATCCACCACGCCATTGGCGCGCAGCACCTTCGACACCAGAGTGGCGTCAATGCCATCGGCGAAGTCGATCGTTGTCACAACCGTGCTGCGCTTGGCGACATCGGTCACGAACGGTGACGCCCACTCCCGTGACTCGGCCCAGCCGTAGATGACCCCCGACGACTCCGCGGTGCGTGCCTGAGCCCATGCCAAGCCACCCTGCCCGTTGATCCACTCGATCTGATCGGCCAGCAGAAAGATGGTGGCGAGGGCCGGCGTGTTGTAGGTCTGGTCCTTCAGCGAGTTGTCGCGCGCAATGGTGAGGTCGAGCGACGCGGGGCACCAACGCCCAGAGAGCTCATCAATGCGTGAGAGGGCGCGGGGCGAGCACGCGGCCAGCCACAAGCCTCCGTCACTGGCGAACGCCTTCTGCGGCGACAGGTAGTAGACGTCGAACTCGTTTGAGTCGACCTCCATACCGCCCGCCGCTGACGTGGCATCCACCAGCACAAGGGCGTCGGGGTCGGCGCCCGCCGGGCGCATCACGGGCATCGCCACGCCGGTGGAGGTCTCATTGTGGGTAAGGCAGTAGGCATCCACGCCCGCTGCGGCGGTCATCTCGGGGTGCGTTCCGGGCCCCGACTCCACGACGTCCACCTGGCCGACGTGCGGGGCCTCAGTGAGCGCCTGTGCGAACTTCGACGAGAACTCCCCAAACACCGCATGACGGCTGTGGTCGCGCACGAGCCTGAACCCGGAGACATCCCAGAAGGCCGTGGCGCCGCCGTTGCCCAACAGCACCTCGTAGCCAGCGGGAAGGCGGAGCAGATCAGAGAGTCCGGTACGCACCCGGCCCACCACCGATTTGACGGTGGACTGCCGGTGCGAGGTGCCCATGAACGAGCTGCCGGTTTCGGCAAGGGCACGGAGCGCCTCCACGCGCACCTTCGATGGGCCGCTTCCAAAGCGGCCGTCGGCCGGCAGCAGGTCGAGCGGGATGCGGATGTCGGAGTTCTGGGTTGTCATGCGCGGGACGATACCCGTCGAGCGGGGGAGGTTCTGCTGGCCCATCATGGGGGGCAGGTGGCATGGGCGCCAGCGGAGAATACGACCCACATAATCGAGGTCTTACGGAGGGTTGGCGAATGCGCAGAGGCGTGGCGTTGGCGATATCGGGTGGCGTGCTCGCACTTGTCGGGCTGGCCCCGACCGCGGCCATGGCCGTGCCCGAGGACATCACGTTCACCGCCGGTGGTACCGAGCGCCATGCGGTGCTCGATGTGCAGGGCTCCACGAAGCCGCTCCCGGTGGTGATGGTGTTCCCGCGCGAGGGCATGACCGCTGCGGATGCCATCACACGATTCCAGCCTGCTGTCACGCGTGCGGGGGCGGCCATCGTGGCCCTCGATGCCCTGCCCTGCTCGCGTCTGGGCGGCGCCCCGTGCTGGGCGCCCATGGAGGCCGGCGACCGCCAGGCGATGGACATCGCCGCGACAGCGGGGCTGATGAACGATCTGGACACGCGCACGAACCTCGACACCACGCGGCTCATCGCCCTTGGCGAGTCAAGCGGTGCCGCGTTTGCCATTACGGCCACGCGCTCGCTGCCATCGCGCGTTGACGGTGCGCTCGCCATCTCGGCGTTCGATCCCACCCGCTCAGTCGCCACCAATGCAGAAGGACAGGTGGCGTTCCCACTCGTGCTGACCGGCCCCAGCAAGATCAAACAGCAGAAGACCATGCAGGCAATCACGGTGGTGCGTGGCTCGGCGGATACCTCCATCCCGCCGCAGTTGTCGCGTGAGGTGCAGGTACGCCTGGCCACCCATGGCTGGCAGTCGAAGGCCACGCTCATCACCGTTGGAGGCGTTGGCACGGGCGACCCCGCCCTGGCGGCTCCCGCGCGTATCTCACCTCGCATCAAGGCCCTGCTGCAGTCGGCGCTGCACCTGGACACCACCATGGGTGTGCAGAAGCGCCTCATCGAGTTGGGTTACCTCCCCGCCGGCACCACCAGCAGCGACTACGGAATTTCGCAGGCGATCATGGCGTTCCAGGGATGGGAGGGCCTGCCACGCGACGGAGAGGCCGGTGCATCAACGCAGACGGCCATGCTCACGGCCACGCGCCCCACGGCGACAAAGCCGGGCAAGGGCAAGCGGGTGGAGGTGGACATCGACAAGCAGGTGCTGCTGCTGGAGCAGGGCAGCAAGGTAATCCGCATCGTCCACGTGTCGACGGGCGCTGCTGGCAACACACCGCGCGGTAACTACTCGATCATCCGCAAGGAGAACCCGAGTTGGGACTACCTGTTCAATATCTGGCTCCCCTACGCCTCGTACTTCATCGGAGGGTTCGCACTGCACGAGTACCCGGATGTGCCGGGATACCCGGCATCGCACGGGTGCGTGCGCATCTCCTCACCGTTCGCCCCGGGCGTGTACGACTTCGCCGCCTACGGCACCCCGGTGTACCTGCACTAGCCGCTCAGCGCGCGTCAGGATCCCCGCGACGGGCGGGGATCCTGAACGATGCCAGCAGACCCAGAAACACGAAGATGGCTGCCACGTAGCCGACCGTGGTGACCGCATCGGCAAATGACTGGTCAAGCGCGGGTGCGAGATGCGCAGTGGCCGGCGCGTGCGACAGCTCCGGAATGGCTGTGCCCGCCGACGACTTGACGGCGTCGGCGATGCTCACGGCCTGGTCGTGCGGCACGCCCTCGCCCGTAAGCGAAGACGTGACATGTGTGGTGGTGGCAACGGCCAGCGCCACGCCGAGAACCGCGGTGCCAAGGGCCGACCCCACCTGACGCAGGGTGCTCTGCACGGCGCTCGCCTGCCCCGACTCGGTGATTGGCACTTCGGCGAGCGCCACATTGGTGAGCTGGGCGGTGGCGAAGCCCACGCCGAGTCCGTAGATGAACAGCGGGGCAACGAACATCCACGGCGAGACACCGGGCTCCACCACCAGGGCGAAGAGCAGGATCCCGACGATCTCGAGCACCATTCCCAGTTGAACGATGCGGTGGCCACCCAGCCTGCGTGACACCGGTGCGGCTGCCCCGCCGGATGTCAGGGCACCCACGGCAAGCGCCAAGATCACCAGCCCAGCGCCCAGAGCACTCATTCCCAGCACGTTCTGTAGGAAGAGCGGGATGACGAAGATCACCCCGAACTCACCCAGCGACACAATGAGGATCGTGACACCACCCCAGCGGAAGCTGGGAAGGCGGAACAGGCGCAGGTTGATGAGCGTCGCTCGCCCGCGCCGCTCTCGCCAGGTGGTCCATGCCACAAAGCCCGCGAGCAGTGCGATCGCCGTTCCCAGCGCCCACGGCACGGGTGACCCTGGCAGCGGCCATTCGCCACCCAACAGGTCGAAGGGTTCAGTTGCGCGCCACCACCCGTAGCGCTCGCCCTCGATCAGCCCGAATATCAGCAGGGCCAGCCCGCTCGAGATGAGCAGCACGCCCACCCAGTCGCGCAGCCCGGGCGCATCCGGCTCCTTTGACTCGGGCACCACCAGCAGGGCGCCGATGATGACGATCAGCGCCAGCGGGGGGTTGATCCAGAAGATGAGGCGCCACGAGAAGTTGGTGGTGAGCCACCCGCCCAGCACGGGCCCCACGGCGGCCATTCCGGCGATGGTTGCTCCCCATATACCGAATGCCGTGGCCCGGTCGCGCCCGCGGAAGTTGGCATTCACGAGCGCCAGACTGGTGGGCAGGATGAGCGCCCCGCCCACGCCCTGCAGCGCGCGTGCCCCAAGCAGCAGCCCGGCCGTGGTGGCCAGCGCCGCCATCACCGATGCCAGCGCGAACACGATCGCGCCAATGATGAACAGCTTCCTGCGCCCTACGCGGTCGGCGGTCGCTCCCACGGCAATGAGAAGCGCCGCGAACACGAGTGAGTACAGCGAATTGGTCCACTCGGCCTGCGACAGGTCGAGGTGCAGCCCGTCGATGATCTGAGGCAGCGCAACGTTGACGATCGTCGAGTCGACGATGATTAACGAAATTCCCAGCGCGAGCACGGGCATGATCAGCCAGCGGCGCCGGCCTTGGAGAGAGATGGGCACGGGGGCACCCTACCTGCGCACAAAACGGAACCGGCCAAGCCCCGAAGGGCCCGGCCGGTTCGTGCGCGAGGTGCGCGCGGTGCTCTTGCTGCGACCTACGGCAGCACGATGGCCTTTGCCGTCCCTCCGGCGGTCGGCGTGATCATCACCGCAATGTTCTTACCCTTCCATGTTGCCGGCACGGTGACCTTGGTCACCTGTCGGGCTGCGCCCGCCGGAACCGTGCCCTTGGCGTTCTTCTTCGATCGCCCGTAGGACAGCGTGGCCTTCCACGGAACCGCTCCGCCCGCGTTGGTGGGCACGATCACCAGGGTGACGGTGCGTCCCTTGCGGGATGCCGTGCTCTTTCCCAGCGACAGCCCGGCGATGCCCGCCACGGTGACCGCTGGCGATGCCGGTGGCGTAGTC
>Ga0194048_10000826_pt1 | contig 15174 bp, 16 predicted proteins | sample JunL225m_MetaG_FD_161685 | JGI IMG/M metagenome (GOLD analysis project Ga0194048, IMG submission 161685) | Anoxic zone freshwater microbial communities from boreal shield lake in IISD Experimental Lakes Area, Ontario, Canada - Jun2016-L222-5m | ecosystem: Environmental > Aquatic > Freshwater >...
GTAGGGGGCGGAGCTGGTGCGTCTTATGGAGGCGGCGCAAGCGGGGGGGATGTAAATAGTGCTGGCAGCGGCGGTGGCGGGTCACACGGTGGCGTGCTTTACTCTACTCCGGGCGGCACTGGCGGGTCGTCTTTTTTTGGTGGTAGTGGCACAGGCGGGTTTGGGGCCACGGGCGGTGCTGGCGCTACTAATACCGGCGCTGGTGGCGGTGGCGGTGGCGGGAACGGGGCGACTAGAGCCGCTGGTGGTGGCGGCGGTTCCGGCGGTTATGTGAGAAAGTTAATTGCATCCCCGGCAGCTACTTATTCTTATGCTGTTGGCGCTGGTGGCGCTGCTGGTGCTGGTGGTGATACTCCCGGTGGCGCAGGCGCGGCAGGAATTGTTATTGTTACGGAGTCCTACTAATGCAAACCTACGCAATCATCAAAGGCAATCTGGTTGAGAACATCATTGAATACGAAGTTCAACCGACTACACCGCCACCGGGTTTTGACGATGGATATATTGCTGTGCAGGCAGATAGAGTAAGTCCCGGCTGGCTGTATGAGAACGGCGCTTTTATAGACACAACGCCTCCTGCCGAGATTATTGTTTCGCCTCCAGTAAAGACGCTGACAGAGCAAATCCTTGCAAGCCCCGCTGACCTTGCAGCACTCAAACAAGCATTAGGACTCTAAAATGGCAACCATAGTAGACGGCACTGCCAGTGGCCACAACAGATACCCAAACGAATAACATACCGACTGAGTTGGCACCCGTTAATTGATAAATATTAAAGTATGAGGAATAATAATTTATGCAAACATTAAAAAAACTATATCGCGCCACATATGCCGGGGAAAACGTTATTACGCAATTGACCTATTCAAATAACGAATGGCTTCCCACAACTGAATATGTATCAAACCAAGTGTTTAATACATTTACAACCGGCCAGGCTATTGCGATTGGTAATGGGGAAACTCGAAAAGGCTTTGACCTGGCACATATTACCAATCATCGCGGCGGGATACTTGCAAAAAATAAATTACAAAGTTATGGTTGTAATGCACTATACAGAGATTTTACCCCGGACTTTCTGATTGCAGTCGGTGATACAATAATTAAAGAAATTGCAGAATCTAAATATACACAAGATCACATTGTATATGCCACCGGTGAACATATTCTTGCATATCCCAATGAATTTTATTTAATACCACAGAACGTAAGTTATGATGCCGGTGCATTGGCAGTATATATGGCGTGTTTTGATGGACATAAGAAAGTATTTCTAATGGGATATGATGGATATCACGGTGTTGGTCCTGTTAATAATGTTTATAAAGATACCAATGGATATCCACATAGCAGTGAACATCATGATGAAACATTTTGGAATTTAACTCTTACATCCATTATTAAAACATATAGTGATGTTGAATTTATTAGTGTGATGCCCACCCGAGGTTGGTATGCAAGCGACGCATTTATTCGCCTGGTAAATTTTAGACAAATTGATTTTAGAGATTTTATATTAGAAGCAGATATTGGTTAGTCTAATATTGACTCTAATGTTTTAATTTTCTTTTTAATAATATCAAAATTAAAACTACGCCATAAGCCAGGATGTAATGGCTTTGGATGATCGTTTAACTCTACCCAACAATATCCTCTATGCTCATCGTTAAGGGTAGGAACAAATTCTGATTCTATTCCCAATAGGAATGTGTAATATACAAATTTACGGTTATCTGCGGTAAACGTTTCTAACGGAATAAATTTAAAATTGGTATAATCAATACCTATTTCTTCTTGGATTTCTCGTACCAATCCCTGTATAACTGTTTCTTTGATTTTCATTTTACCACCAACAATTCCCCAGGATCCGGAATGCTTTGATTTGTTGCGTAATAGAAAAAGATAGCGGTTGGTGCTTTTACTATATATCAATGCTCCACAACCTTCTGTGTGCGTCTCGGACATTACAGCACCAAACTCCATTCACCAGATTTAAATAACCCTTCGTAACTCTTAACCCACGCTTCACCAGTCCACCGATATTGGACTGTGGTATTTAGATTTGATATATATTGTACTGCAGATTCTCTACTATCAAATGCCACATGCCAATATGTTCCGTTCCACTCAATTATATCATTTGCATTGGCCACTAGATCATTACCGGCAGCAGTCCCGGCCCAGGCAATTGCACTCTCACCAAGAGCATCACCAATTGGATTTAAAATTAAATATCGAGTACCCGCTGCGGGATCTAAAATATTACTATTAACTGTGACATTGCGCGGATCAATAATTGCATTAACTGGAGATAGAGTATTTGCTGGTAATGTTTGTGCAAACGGAGTAAACAGCAATTGTGTATCATCAGTTGGATTAAATGCAACTGTACCCACAATTTCGTGTGTACCATCCGGATATGAAAATGTTAATCTTGCTTGACTAATACCATTGGTAAGTGTACCATATATATTAATCATATTTCTCCAAGGCACGGTTTGCCCGTGAATTTCGTTATCATTGTTTTCGGTAGCAGTATCTTTGTACAAGGTTAGGGTGTTTCCTAAATACACAAGGTCATAGTTCATTGGGGTAAATCTTTGTCGACTCATTAACCCTTGTTGTCCATATATTATATCTGGACTTAAATCACCCTGGGCATCATATATGCTGGCAATAATTTGAGATACAACACCCATCTTTTTAACCTTGGCCGGCAAGCTAATCCAAATTGGCATTTCAAATGCCAATGTAACAATATCAATACTTTCCTCACCTGCTGCCGGCACAGATCTACTGGTATACGTTACATCGGTCAGTAATACCACACTTAAACTAGTCCAATCAATATAGTTATCGGTGCTCTGTATTTCTAATCCGGGATTAAACAATGGTAACATTTGTTCCAGTAATTGATGTTTTTGTTCAGTGTTGCTGGTCCATATATCCACTTTCATGGATAGTTTATATGGTGCCGGCATCATGCGTTCTACTGTATAAATGTTGTCCTGCGTTTGTGTATATTCTTGCGCCAAATCATCATATGTGCGTTCTCTGATACGCATGACCCCTTCATAGTATGGATTTTGCAACCGATCACGATCATAAGTCAATGCTGATATGTAAGTAGCAACAGCAGGAACAGAGTTTAATGTATTTTCGCTATTACCACGAAGTATCATGGCCGCTTGGCGACTAACATCTCCATAATATACTGGAACTGTTTGTAATGTGCGGTCGCCGGCCGAATCTTTTCCAAATTCAACTTGGAAGTTTGATAATATGCGAACAAATTGCATAACAAATCGTCGGATTTGACCATCATAAGAAAATTGTACTGACATTAATTATCGGCCTTGGGAGTTAATACACGACTCAACGGTTGGCGCTCATTATGAGTAGTACCATCGCCATCTACGTATGTATTTGTGTTATTTACGAAGCCACCACGCTGAGTCATATTATTTGTGGCACCCGGAGTTAAGTTGGTACGTACAGAATCTTCAATCTTGATCCACCTTGATCCACTAAATCTAAATAAACGATTTGGTAAGTAATCTAATCGCAAGTAATAATCACCTTCGGCTGGCGACATTGGAAATGCATCTCCGGCACCGGTAACTAACCCATTTGGTGCAATACCATCGCCAACCATGTAGCCAGCTATTTTAGATAACGGACTAGCAACACCACTATCTGCCAATGGTGTTAAGTTATCAGCCTCAATTGCAGTATTATCAGCAGTGATTGGAGAACTAAGTGGGTTACCTTCTTGGTCCAATGGTAATGTATAAAACTTGCTGGTATCATATCCGGATGTGGGTAAATCTACCTCAGCTTGTGCAATAATGGCACTGTTTATGTTTTGATATTTTGATAGGCTACTCAATATATCGCTGGTCTTGGTATCGGCAGTACCGGCCACAACCTGATTTAAAATATCCTTGTATTCTTGGCTATCAACTAACGGATTCAGTTTGACCCTCCATAGGTGTGGCCACCATGTTGCGCTAAAGCCCTCAGCAGCAAAGCTGGCATCACCTACTACATAATATCTTTTTAAGGATGCTGGAACGTCTTGGTTTAAAGCATCATAATCTTTTAAATGCTGTAACTCTAATACATCACCGGCAATTAGTTTACGTCCAATTTGGTCAACCATGTCACGTAAATGAAACACCATGAAGATTGTGCCGGTTTGTAGAAACAAACCAAATTGGCTTAAATCAAAGTCTTGGTCGGCACGTTGATATATCCCACGCATTTTATATACATCGTGGTCATATTTTCGATCACGATTTTCTAACCATAACAAGTCTTGAATATTTTGTTCGCTTTGGTTTGCATAGCTTGGTTTAGTCGCATCGGAACTGAAACCAATTATCGTATTGGTACCTATGGCCGCAGTGGTATTACCTGTTAAGGTTATACTGGTTGTGGTCATTGATGCTACCTTGGCACCAGCTGGAATATTGGATCCAAACACAAAATAGTCTTTGCTTACACCCACAGTATTGCTAAATGTTAGGGTTGGTCCAATGGATCCTTGTGCGGCACTGGTTGTTAAATTTGTGCCCTGTGTGTTTACACCCAGGTACTTGTTTAACATTATGCCGGTACCGCCAATGGTAAACATTTCGCTAATTCTGCGATCTATAAACTTATAATCGTTTGAGTGTGCGCCGTCTTTCCAAAGACTTAAACGTGGCATAGTAATTCCTATATTGTAGTATTTATGGATTTGACAAGTATACCATTTTATCATATAATAGCATTATGTCAACAAATCTTGAAGAGATGCAAACTAGGTTAGAGATTGTGTGGACTAGTATTATTAATTCTGAGCCCGAAACCCGCTTGGATTTAAAACGTATGTATAAGGCAGTTGAGAAGGTAAACATTGAGCTAAGTAAAGAGGCAATAAACTGCCGTCGTATAGGCAAAATAACCCCTAAATACAATGAGTTATTGACCAAATTTGACGAAATATTGCGCCATTTGGAGCAGTATGTGACTTTCTCCATACTAATTAGCAGTTGACCAGAAAAGGATTTTGCTATATAATAGCACTATTATTTAAATTACTAGTAAAGGCGAGACATGAAACTCAACGGTAAAACAGTAAAAGCAAAGGCCAAGGTGCATCGGAATCCGTTGTTTGCTGATGAACACTATACAGGTAGTGAGCCGGCATGGGATACCACTCGCGCCTCCGAGATGTCAAATGATCAATTTGACCACTTCCTCCGGCAAAGTTTTTATTATTACAATTATTTTTACAGTCAAAAGGATTGTAAGAAGTATGTTGCTGAATGGATGAAGAATCCTGAATACAAATTTACTAAAGACGACATCAGGGCATTTATGCGTAGTCCCGAGAAGGCATTGACCCCAACTGCCTGTGGTCTGGTCATGGCAAATCGTAGAGGTATGCCGTTTCGCGGTAGACACCTTGACTATATCACGGATAATATCCGCGCAGCAATCAACGAGGCCGAACCCGAAGTAACGGAAACTGTGAGAGGCGAAGTATATAAGCCTACTATACAGGACCGTCTCAATGAGAAAACAAACGAGCTCCTTGGCCAACTTGAAGGGCAATACGACGAACTAACAACCGATAAAAAGTTCGCGTTTAAAACATATGACTTTTTAGTGGCCAACAACGTGCCACAAAGCCAACTTACAAAATATGAAGAAGTGTTCCAATCAAAGTTTGATGAGCTCAAATTGGCATTTGAAAAACATGATGACCAATTGGTTGAGGGCTATAAACACCTTAGACTTGTGGACTTCAAACGGTACTTTGCATACATAGACCAAACACTGACCGACATCGAACAGTATCGCGGAATTAAAAAGGCCACTAAGAAGGTGCGTGTTAAACGTGCAGTAAGCAAAGAAAAGGTAGTATCCAGGCTCAAGTATGCTAAAGAGGACAAAGGGCTTAAACTTGTAAGTGTGAATCCCGCAGACATTGTGGGCGCACAAGAGCTTTGGGTTTACAATACGAAAACCCGTAAATTAGGCAAGTATATTGCAGCAGATCAATATCAACCCTTGAGCGTTAAAGGTACCAGCATTATTAACTTTAGCGAGTCCAAATCCACTAGCAAAACACTGCGTAAACCCGAGGAAAAACTACGCGAATTTGCCAAAGCCGGCAAAATTGAGATCCGGAAGTTTATGGATAACATTAAGGCAACCGAAACCAAACTTAATGGACGTATCAGTAAAGATATAATCCTCCTTAAAACGGCATAGGGTTCTTGTGTATGGTAATAAATATACTATACACAGGAATAACCAATGCCAACAACATACCCTAACACACCTGTATCAGAAACAGGCTTTGATAGTCATAATAATATAACTGGTAAGAGCCTCTTTGACGCAAACACCGGACACCAATCCGGTAGTCACATTGCATTTGACGGTTCAGTTCTGGATAGCAGTGATAAACAACGTGCTGAAATTACGGACTATGTGCGTATGCGCCTTGGTGATGGTATCGTGGATGTTGAACTAGATAAAGAACACTACGAGATGGCCATCAAACAGTCTCTGGTTAAGTACCGTCAAAAAGCACAAAATGCTGCCGAAGAGAGTTATGCGTTTCTACAGTTAGTGCCGGAAACACAAGAGTACATACTACCCCGAGAAATACAAACTGTTCGTGCAGTATTTCGCCGCGGAATTGGAAGTGTGACCGGAACCACTGCAAGTCAATTTGAACCATTTGCAAGCGGATATCTAAATACATATATGCTACAAGCCGGGCGGGTTGGCGGCCTAACGAATTATGAGTTATTTGTAGATTATCAAAAGCTGGCCATGCGTATGTTTGGTGGCTATATGAATTATACATTTAATCCTGTTACTAAAAAACTAACCCTGGTGCGTAAAATGCCATGGCAAGGAGCCAATCCTCCACTGGAGCAACAAGAAACAGTATTGCTTTGGATATACAATACCAAGCCAGATCAAATGATTTTCAATGATACTTACGCATTTCCGTGGTTACAGGAATATGCTTATAGTTTTGCCAAACGAATTATTGGAGAAGCACGTAGTAAGTTTAGCAGTATTGCTGGTCCGCAGGGCGGAGCATCAATGAACGGCGATGCACTTAAACAAGAAGCTGTGGCTGAAATGGAAAAGCTAGAAGAAGATTTAAAGAACTATGTCGACGGTAGCCAACCATTGACGTGGGTAACAGGATAAGTATAGTATGAAAATTACCGAAATCATTACCGAAGGCACAACAGAGATGCACCCCGAACACGAGGCTGCTCACAACGGTGCTGTGATTAGAGCACGTGACGTTGGTGGCTATGACCGTGTATACCACATGAATCGTTTAATGATGGCTATGGCCTGCGCCGATGGTAAAAGCACCAAACCAGTTGATAGTCCGGCAGATACTTGGTTTGAGAAGTACAATACTATTCATCCCTATACCCAAGAAGAAGAAAATATGGCTAGAGCCGCTATGAATACAGTACCAACTGACGGTAACGATGTTAGCACCGATCGTAAAAGTCGAGAACATGAGAGTGTGCACAAAACCAGCCCACATCGGAATCCAGGTCCAATTGTACTTAACCGCAAACCCAAAAAATAACTTGACTTTGTATTAAAAATATGTAAAAATAGCTTCTATACACTAGGAGCTTTTTTATGATTGTAGCAATCTGTGGATTTCAGGGGTCGGGTAAAGATACTGTAGCTGATTATTTGGTAAACTTCCATGAATTTCGTAGAGATAGTTTTGCTTCTACATTAAAAGATGCTGTATCAGCGGTGTTTGGGTGGGATCGAGAATTACTTGAAGGCCGCACAAAAGAAAGCCGGGCCTGGCGAGAAGAAGTAGATACTTGGTGGGCGAATAAGCTAGGTATGCCAACACTTACTCCCCGATGGATATTGCAATATTGGGGTACCGAGGTATGTCGCAGTGGATTTCATAATGATATTTGGGTGGCCAGTTTAGAAAACAAACTACGTACCAGCAAAGACGACATTGTTATTAGCGATTGCCGTTTCCCTAACGAGATTACCACTGTGCGTGCCGCTGGTGGGTTAGTATTGTGGGTCCAACGTGGTCCGTTGCCAGAATGGTATGCCTGTGCATTGCGAGAAAATACCACACATGAAGATGAGCAATATATACTTTATGACCATGACGAAACCATGGCTCAAAAGTATCCCAATACCCATGCCAGTGAATGGGCCTGGATTGGTACTAAATTTGATGCAGAGTTTGATAATAATGGGTCAATTAATGACCTGTATGCCAACGTTAAAAATCTGGTACAATAGTCGCAGGTTTCCACGGTAACTTTAAATCAATAAGTTCAATTTGACAGTTGGCACATACTGTTTTTAAATTAAACGAGTTTACATTCTTTAAATTTCCATCAACATGATACACAAACATCTGTTTCAATGATTTAGCTTTAAAGTTACATAGCTCACATCTATCTTTTTTCTTATAGCCGGACTTGGCCCACAGTGGCGGCAATTTTGGAAGTTTCTTCCCTCGCCGAATACATGCTGTACAACTATTGCGATAATGATAGACATCATCGCGAATATAGTTAACAGCCACGGGGTTATTGTGGCATATAGGGCATAGATCGCGTTTTAGCATACAGTATTTACTCAAACCTTTGCCAAGGCACCTACAACTACCCATATTTTAATCCTTTATAATAAATAACTTTAACATGTATTATAAAGGAAAAACACCATGGCACTAGTATCCCCAGGAATTCAAATTTCCATAAACGATCAGAGTCAATACGTTAACAGTAACGTAGGATCTGTTCCCCTATTATTACTGGCAACAGCACAAGATAAAACGTACAACAATGCATTGGCATCGGGTACAACTAAAGCAAATGCTGGTAAGTTACAATCATTCACAAGTCAGCGGGAGTTAGTAACTGCTATGGGCACGCCAACATTCCAGCTCAGTTCAGCAGGTACAGTTATTAACGCTGGAGAGTTAAACGAATATGGTTTATTAACCGCTTATAGCGCATTAGGTCTAGGTAATCAGTTATATGCAATTCGTGCAGATGTTGATCTTAACCAACTAGTTGGGACCAGTGTGCGCCCAGCAGGCAACGTAGCAGATGACACATATTGGTTAGATCTAGCCAATACAGAATTTGGTATCTATGCATTGAACACCACACCAACTCCGGACATATTTGAGCATCAAACACCCATACTAATTACAGATGCAAGTCAAGTATATAACAACAACGTTGATGCGTTGGGAAGTGCTACAAGTTTTAATGTACCAACCCCATTATCGTCTGTTGGACAACCGGGCTCATTTGCGTATGTATTCGTTAATACTTCAGGTACGACGGCAAATGCTATTCGTTTATTCTACAAAGCCACTATTGTGTCTGGTAACCTAAACAACACCTGGTTACAAGTAGGATCAACAGCCTGGCAACGTGCATTACCTACACTTCGAGCAAGCGTGGCCAGCCCTGCCTTAACCTTAACTTCAGGTGCAAGCACTGTCAGCATTAATGGAACCACAGTGACCTTTAATACTGGTACTGTGGCTGCATTGTCGGCGGCAATTAATGCTGCGGCAATTACCGGAGTTACAACCTCGGTGGTTGGAGGTCTGTTAACATTCTTTGTCACTAGTGCATCTATGAGTAACGGCTCAACAGTAAACGGTGGATTAACAATAGCCGAATCGGATGCTACAAATACTCCTCTTGTTAAACTGAATATTACCGCAGGTACTTATTGGTGCCCAATCTTTTTCAATGGTAACTACGCACAACAACCCACTGGTGGCTTTTTGAGCACAGATACACAGCCTCGCCCAACAGGTAGTGTTTGGGTCAAAACAACGTCAACTGGAGTGGGTTATAGTCCATCACTTAAAAAGTATAGCCAGGCATTAGATTCGTTCGTCCCAGTTTCAGCAACATTGTATAGTTTCTATAGCGATGCAATTAATGGCATTGATCCAAATGGTGGCGGTGTTAATGTTTCCAATGGTACAGTAATTTCACAAATTGGTGTAACGGATGGTACTGGAAATACATTGCGTTTTTCAGAACAAAGCACATTACTCACCGGCGAAATTGTATCAGCAGGTACTGGCGGCACGCCGGGCGTATTTACAGTGGGTAATAGTTTTACTATTGCAGCTACTCTTCCGGGAGCAACAAATACTGCACTAGTAACTTATGATGCTATTACTCTGACTGGAACCACAGCAACATCTTTTGTATCAGATATTTTAGCGTCTAATACCCCATATGTCACAGCAAGTCTTAATAGTAATGGTACCATTACTATTACACATACAACTGGTGGTTTAATCCAATTAACAAATGTAACCGGAACACCACTTACAACAGCGGGATTTGTTAGTGGTCAAGGTAGCAATTTTACTCTATCTGGTGCGGTTGTTGTAATTTCAAATTTTAATTTAATTACATCAAGCATAGAATATTCGTTATCTGCCCCATACGGCGCACCGGCCACTGATACATTGTGGTATTATAGCAATCCTGCTGATATTGATATTATGATCAATAATACTGGATGGAAAGGCTATAGAAATGGTGTAACTTCTGATGCGCGTGGATACGATTTAACAGCAACCGATCCAGCTGGTGTTATTGTTAGTGCCAGCCAACCAACAAGCCAAAGCGATGCAACGGTGTTAGTAGCCGGTGACTTATGGTTGGACAGTGGCGATCTAATAAATTATCCAAGTTTATATCGTTATACCGGTACAGCGTGGTTAGCAATTGATACTACTGACCATATAACATCCAATGGTATTATTTTTGCTGATGCACGTTGGGATAGTACCGGAACATCTAATGTTATTACCGATACCTTTCCAAGTATTGTAACACTGTTGTCAAGTAACTTTATTGATCAGGATGCTCCGGATTATCGTTTATATCCACGTGGCACATTATTGTTTAACACACGTCGTAGTGGATATAACATTAAGAAATACGTAGCAGATTATTTCAATGCCACAAGTTTCCCAACATTACCTGCGGTACCAAACGCATCAGGCTCGCTTCCATCAACTGCTGGTGCATGGGTTAATGTTAGTGGGAATGATACACATGGTGTAATGAAATCTGGATCTGCAGCACAAAGAAGTTTAATTGTTGCGGCATTGCAAAGTGCAATAGATAGTAATGTAGATGTGCGTGAAGATAACTACAACTTTAATTTATTGGTTGCTCCAGGATATCCAGAGTTAATTGATAACTTAGTTGCATTAAATGATGAACGTACCAATACTGGATTTGTTATTGGTGACACACCAATGACATTGGCTCCAACTACTATAGCAATCACAGCATGGAATTCAAATACAAATGGTGATGGTTTAGCAACAGCCAGTCCGTATCTTGCTGTATATTATCCAGCTGGATTAACAAATGATTTAGCTGGTAATAGTGTTGCAGTTCCTGCAAGTCATGCAGCACTTAGAACCTTCTTGTATAGTGATAATATAAGTCAACCTTGGTTTGCACCTGCTGGATCCACTCGTGGTTTAGTTGCCAATTTGTCCGATATTGGGTATGTTGATGTCACAACCGGATCGTTTATCCATAATGGTATTAATCAAGGTCTGCGCGATACATTGTATACCTTAAACATTAATCCAATTACGCAATTACCGGGAACTGGTTTGGTTGTGTGGGGACAAGAAACCAAGTCCGGTAATACAACATCGAGAAACAGAATTAACGTTGTTCGCTTAGAAAATTATTTAAGAACAATTTTCAAGTCAGTGGCCAATGGTTTCTTGTTTGAACCAAATGATACAATTACAAGAAGGACTTTAGCCACTCGAATTGAAAGCGCATTGCATGATGTATTGAGCAAGCGTGGGTTATATGACTTCCTGGTAATATGCGATACCAGCAACAATACACCAAGCATTATAGCAAATAATCAGCTGTATGTAGATGTAGCAATTGAGCCAATGAAAGATGTTGAATTTATCTACATTCCAATTGCATTATATAATCCTGGTACCGTGGCTGGCCTGGGTCTAACAAGAGGCTAGACGGGGTTTAACGACAACACAACAGTAGATAAATAATAGTAATAGGAGAATAATATGGCCGTAGCATCATTAAGTAATTTTACAGTACCAGTTGCATCACAGCCCGGTTCGCAGGGTTTGTTGATGCCAAAACTAAAATATCGCTTTCGTGCGACATTTTTCAACTTTGGTGTGGATAACACCACCACTGAATTAACCAAGCAAGTAGCGGACATTAAGCGTCCCAATGTAAATTTTAATCCAATTACTATTGAAGTTTACAATAGCAAGGTTTACCTGCAAGGTAAACCAGAATGGCAAGAAACTACGGTCAACTTCCGCGATGACGCAACTGGTCAAGTAAGCAAATTGGTGGGTCAACAGATTCAAAAGCAATTTGACTTCCTTGAGCAATCAAGTGCACCAAGTGGTATTGACTATAAGTTCCAACTGACATTTGACATACTAGATGGAGGAAACGGCGCCTCAATTCCTAATATTCTTGAATCGTGGGATTTAGATGGTTGCTTCCTGAGCTCGGTTGATTATGGCGATATGGCATACAACAGTAGCGAGGTTGTAATGATTGCATGTAACATCAAATTTGACAATGCTATCCAAACAGTTGGCGGCGGAGTTGGCACCAGTGTTGTAACACTAACACCCGGTTCGTCAGTTAACTAATTTAAATTATATATAAAACAAACCCGGCTTAGAAGCCGGGTTTTTTATGGCATAAATATTAGTATGGCACAAACAGTAATTAAAGATTATAAACACGCCGCTAAGATTTTTACAAATAATAATTTTAGGCTGAGCCCAAAGTTTGGATTTTTATATTACGTCGAATTTGATTTAAATCCGGCTATTACAAATTTAATACCAAATAATAATAAACAAAACTTTGCCCAAGAAATGGGTATGATTGTTAAGAGTGTGAGTCTACCAAAGTTTACGGTGGACACTAAATTACATAATGCCTATAACCGTGTGAATATTAGTCAACATAAAATTAAATATGAGCCGGTAAACATAGTGTTTCACGATGATCAAGCGGATACGGTCAGAAGTTTTTGGTATGACTACTATAGTTATTTTTATCGTGATCCTGATTATAATGATGCTACATATTCAGCTCAACACAAATATCAATCAAGACCCACATTTGAATGGGGATATAGTCCCCGCCCATTATATGGATATAGCGGAACAAATAGTTTCCAACCATATCAGTATCTGCAATCTATTAGAATTTATAGTTTATATCAACAGCAATTTAGTGAATACCAATTGGTTAATCCAATTATCACCAGTTTTAGACATGGTGATCATAGTGCCGCAGAAACTACAGGATTGCTGCAACATGAAATGGCAGTACAATTTGAAACAGTAAAATATTTTACCGGATCTGTGACAGAAAATACTGTGGGTGGTTTTATTGATCTAAATTATGACCGTACACCAAGTCCAAATTCTGCGGGCAAGAAGATTGGACAAGATGATGAAAATATAACAGATTTGGCAAATAGATATACAGCAGTTAGTTTTCGATCTCCGGGATTCCAACCAATCGCACCAGCCAATCCCGGTAATTATACCAGCTCAGCATTGGCCAACATGACAGGTCTGGCAGCAAGGACACCGACCAACAGCGGTGGAATGAATATTCCAAGTCTGGGTAGTTTAACGCAGGGTTTGACAACTTCTGCGGTGTTAAGTCAACAATTAAGGGCAGCAGGTATCAACATAGTAGGATCTGCGGCCACCACACTGACTAACGGAATTATTGGCAGTGTGGACAACAGTCTTGGTCCAAATGGAACACAGATTACTGCGTTGGCTGCTGCTGCGGTTGCTAATCCCAAGGCAGTAATATCCACGGTGACAAATATGGCAATTCAATTTGCAGTGGGTAAAACAATAAATTATATTAATCAATATGTAGCAGACACAGTGGCACCGGTCGTTGGTAAGTTTCTAGTAGATAATTTAGTGAAACCGTTTAGTGATAGTTTTAATAATTTTGCCGCCGAGAATTTTAGTATAGGTTTACAATCAGCATTGGATATTGGATATTATAGCCCGGGGAACACTATACCATTCAATCTCCCAGACCTCACCAAAGGCGTCGATCTCACCAATATAATAGGAGACTAATTTATATGAATAATCAAATCACAACAGCAACCAATACAACTGGACCAAATATATCGCATGAGTTCTCCAAAGCCGACGCACGAAAATATTTTAATAACTTTTATTCAATACCGTTTAATGTATCATCAAATGCTGATAGCGCAATTATATCATTTTTTGAACAGTATGCTGATAATAAAGCCACAGCAAAAAATCTAGCATCAGCGGTATTGTATACAGCAATGTCACAAAATTTAGATCCGTTGGCAATACTATCGCAATTTCAAGCACTACCCAAGGGACAACTAAGTCAATATCTTATAGCATTTTTAAATGTTAATCGAGCACCAACCAGTGTCATTGGGATTCGTGAGGCAGTTAAAACCAATCCTTTTGTGGCAAGAACTATATTGGCTTAACTATGGCCAAATATGCACAGGGCAAATTCCAACCACAATTTCCAAAAAAATATGTAGGTAATAAAACACCAACTTATCGTTCTTCGTGGGAATTTGTTTTTATGCAATTCTGCGACAATAATCCCAGTATATTACAATGGGCAAGCGAAGCTGTGCATATTAACTATCGCAATCCACTGAGTGGTAAAAATACGATATATGTGCCGGATTTCCTTATAGTATATAATGATGCACATGGTGGTAGCCATGCAGAAATTATCGAAGTGAAACCCAAAAAAGAAACCACACTAGAAGGTGCCAAGAATATACGAGACCAAGCAGCAGCGATTCTAAATATGGCAAAATGGGCCGCGGCCAAACAATGGTGTGCAGCCAACGGAATGACGTTCAGGGTGGTGACCGAAGATATGATTTTCCACCAAGGAAAGAAAAAATAGATATCCGCCAAATACTATACCAATAAATACGGTATGACTAAAAAATTGGAATCACTCTTTAATCTCCCGCCAACGGATGATCCTATAGATCCCACCGTGTCCGAAGCTACATCAT
>Ga0194048_10000828_pt1 | contig 15167 bp, 11 predicted proteins | sample JunL225m_MetaG_FD_161685 | JGI IMG/M metagenome (GOLD analysis project Ga0194048, IMG submission 161685) | Anoxic zone freshwater microbial communities from boreal shield lake in IISD Experimental Lakes Area, Ontario, Canada - Jun2016-L222-5m | ecosystem: Environmental > Aquatic > Freshwater >...
TCACGGGACGGTCGAGCCCCAACGGGAGCGCGAGCGTCGTGTCGTAGCGCACGCGTTCATCGTGCAGAGCAATCTCGACCGGGAATCCGGATGCCCGTGAGTTCGAGAAGGCGCTGAACCGCAGGTCGCGCGACTCGCCAACGCGCAGCGTACCGATGCGGCCCGTCGCTTTTGAGTCCGGCGTCAATGTCACCCCGGGCCCCGGGGCGATGACGAACTGCACGCCATGCCCTTCCCCTTCTCCATGATTCGAGACGCGCGCGGTGACTTCGACAATCTCGCGTGGCTCAATCCGTCCGTTCCCCGACTGGTCGTTGATCGCAATGCCGTCGAGCACAAACTTGGGGGCCCGCGCGCGACGTGTCGGGACATCGAGCGAAATCGAAGGTTCGAGATCGAAGCCGTTTCCCTCGTGTACGCCGACCAACAACTGCACCCGAGAGTCCTCCAAGCTTGCCTCCCCAACCACGCTCAGTGCGATCGTCGCGGAGTGACCGGGGGCGATCGAATCGACACGGTCGGTGCTCACCACGCGGAGACCGTCCCATCCTTCGATGTTGAGCAACGCCGGCGTGACGGCGTAGGCTGTTCCACTCCCACGGTTTTTGACGGTGAGTGTGATGCGCGCCTGCTCGCCGCTGTCGAGATAGCCGTCACCCGAGGCATCATCCCACACGATGGTCGCCGCGAGCGAGGCCGGCGCCACGGGCTTCGGGATCGGCCGAGCGACTGCGACGGTGCCGGCCGTGCGCACCTTCAAACTGCGTCCCGAGGGATCGCTCCATGAGAGCACGCGATTGTCCGGCTCGCTGATCTGCACCACGGCCGTGCCGTACTGAAGCAGCACCATGCCGGCGCTCGCCTGCGGCGCATAGACCGTTGGCGTGCCTTGCAAGCGGACCACATCGTCCCGCGTGGAACCGCGGGCGAAGGTCGCGTCGGTGAGAACGGGTCCACTGGGCCGCAACTCGACGGCGAGCGCGCCGTCGTTGTTGGCCCAGGCAATCACGCGGTCGTCACGGGTCGAGAGCCGTACCCAGCTGCCGTCGTAATGCCAGACGTCGTAACCGAGCGATACCAGGCGCTCCGTGAAGTCCGCGGGGCCTTGGGCACGAACGACCTCAGTGGACGACGAGCCCAACGTCCAGCGTGGCGTGTCGCGCGTAACGCGCGGCCGCTTGTGCGGCTGCCCGACTCGGCGCGATGCGGTGCTCCCCTGCCAGGCATACGCCGGGTGCGCGACCCCAAGTCCGAGCGCCACGGCGAGGCTCAGGAGTATGCGTCTCCACACGGCGCGGAATACGCGACGTGCACGGGTGCGAGCACACCTGCGAGTAGGAGTGCCAGAAACGGAGCGCAGAAATGGAGTCATCACACCGGAGTATCGGCGCGGTGCGGCAGAAACTGTGCTCCGATTTTTACCCGACGCGCGCTCCTACGATTTGCGGCTCGTGTAGCTCCGGGTCCGCCAGCTGGTGGGGCCGCGCACGGTCGACAAGACGATGCGCCACCACGCGGCGACATCGGCCAACGGGCTGAGCCAGAAGGTCAGACCGCGGCGTGCATACGAGCCGCGGGTCGCCACGAGCAGCATGAGGCGCAGCGCAAGCAGGAAACCCACGAGCCACCCCAGGGCGCGTGCCGCCGGCGAGGGGGCCAGATGGACAAGCCCGCTGGCGCCGACGACTGCCAGCGGGAGTGGCAATGCCTGCGCGAAAAAGAGGAAGAGAATCTCCCCCCACTGCGTGAGCGCCGGCACCGAGTCGCGGAGCGCAATGGAGCGTCCCCATTCGCGCCACATCTGCGGAAGCCCGGAGTATGCGCGCACCGTGTACAGTCGCGAGCCGTCCAGAAAGCCCACGGGGACCCCCCGCGTGGCGAGACGCCGGACGAGCGAGACGTCTTCGGCGAATGAGGCTTTCACCGGCTCGTATCCACCGTGCTGAAGCAGCACCGCTTTCCGCACGAGGAAGCACTGCCCGTTGGCGATCACCCGCTCGGGGCGAACGCGCGGATCGCCCGCGGCTCCGGAGCGATAAATCAGTGTGATCAAAATGGCGGGCTGCACGAACTGTTCGGCAGCGGTCTGCCCATCGAAGCAGGGACTGAACGAGACGCAGTCGAAGCCCTCACGATCAGCGGCCGCAACAACGGCATCGGCGAGGCCGGCGCGTGGGGCCGTGTCGGCGTCGAGGCCGAGTACCCACTCGGTGGTGGCCTGCTCGAGTCCGTGCTGCAGCGCCCAGGCTTTCCCCACCCAGCCCGCGGGGAGCGGAGGATCCGTCAGGAGGCGAATACGCGGGTCGCGGGCGGCCGCGGCCGTCACGAGGTCGCGGGTGCCGTCAGACGAGTTGCTGTCGACGACGAGAATCTCCTTGACCACCGCCCCCTGTGCGGACACCCCGTGCAGGAGTGGCGTGATCCGCGCCGCTTCATTCAACGTGGCAATCACGATCGTGACGGCCCCTGGGGCCCCCGTTCCCGGCGCCGGCACTTCAGGCGGACGACGCGTCCGTCCGCCCGACAGGCGGGCCAGCAGCACGGCAAGGGCGAGCCCTTCGGCGAGAATCAGCAGGATCAGCATCGTGTGAAAATAGCAGGTTCGCGGGTGTCGGGCGGCGGCTACTGTGCGTCCGGAACGCCCACGACCTGATCGATGATAAAGGCCTGCCGGAACGCTTCTTCTTTGAGCCGTTCATAGCGACCCGTGGAGCCGCCGTGGCCGGCGCCCATGTTCATCTTGAGGAGCAGTGGATTCGTGTCGGTCTTGAGCGCGCGCAGCCGTGCGACCCACTTGGTGGGCTCCCAGAAGGGAACGCGCGAATCGTTCACACCACTGGTCGCCAAGATGCGCGGGTAGCCCTGCGCGGTGACGTTTTCGTAGGGCGCGTAGCTCTTGATGTAGGTGTAGTCGGCGGGGAGGTTGGGGTTCCCCCACTGCTCCCACTCTTGGCTCGTCAGGGGGAGCGACTCATCGAGCATGGTGTTGAGCACGTCCACAAAGGGAACGTCGGCCACAATCGCCCGGAACAGCTCGGGGCGCAGGTTCGCAATCGCCCCCATCAGCAAGCCACCGGCGCTTCCGCCATTCGCCGCCAGGTACCGACGTGAGGTATAGCGTTCACGCACCAAGTGATCCGCAACGTCGATAAAGTCGTGAAAGGTGTTCACCTTCTGCTGCATTTTCCCCGCGTCGTACCAGGCGCGCCCCATTTCTTGCCCGCCGCGCACGTGGGCGATCGCGTAGATGAACCCGCGATCAATCAGTGAGAACCGCACCGAACTAAAGGTCGGCTCCATGGTGTAGCCGTAGGAGCCGTAGGCGTAGAGCAAAAGCGGGCGGTTCCCGTCGCGCGCGAGTGGCGCCCGGTACACGAGCGACACGGGCACCATCGTCCCGTCACGCGCCGGCGCCATCACCCGCTCCACCGTGTACCGCGACGGATCGAAATCGCCGAGTACTTCGTCGCGCTTGCGGAGTGCGCGCGCCCGCGACGCGAGGTCGTAATCGTACACAGCGCGCGGCTGCGCGAGCGATGAATAGCTGAAGCGATAGGCCGTGGAATGGAACTCCGGATTGTCCGCGGGATACACGCCGTAGGCTGCGTCGTCGAAACCCACGCGATGCTGTGCATCGCTCGCAAGATCGATCACCGTCAGTTGCCGGAGCCCGCCCTCGCGCTCGACCACCACCGCGTGCTGCGCAAAGACGTCGACGCCCTCGACAAACACCTCAGGGCGATGCGCAATCCACTCCATCCACGCCGCGGGATCACGCACCGGCGCCCGCATGACCTTGAAGTTCGATGCCGCATCCCGATTGGTCGTGATGTACCACCAATCGCCGCCGTGGGCGATGTCATACTCCACCCCTTCGGTACGCGGTGCGACGCAGCGCGGTGCACTCTCCGGCGCCGCCGCATCAACCACCCACCACTCGGCGCTCGTAAAACTGGCACTCGAGATGCAGACCCAGGCCGCGCTGCGCGACGTGTGCACCCCCACATTGAACCGCGAGTCCCCGTCGACGTACACGCGCACATCCTCGCTCGCCGGCGTGCCGAGTCGATGACGATGCACCGCGTTCGAACGCTTGGCCTCATCGGTCGTCGTATAGAACAGGGTGCCGCTCGCACTCGCCCACGCGAGCCCGAAGCCCAACGGCGCGATCCGATCGGGGAGCGTCTCGCCGGTTGTGAGATCGATCACCTGGAGCTCGAAATCCTCGTATCCGTTCGTGTCGACCAGAACGGCCAAGTAGCGATGATCCGGACTGACCTCGAATCCCCCGAGGTTGTGAAAGTCGTGCCCAACCGCCGCCGCGTTCTGGTCGTAGTAGACCTGCTCGGGTGCATCGGCGGCGCCGAATCGACGACAGAAAATCGGATACGGTTTGCCCTGCTCCGTCCGCGTGTAGTACCACCAGTCGCCGTGGCGCGCGGGGACTTGGCTGTCGTCTTCCTTGATGCGGCCGAGCATCTCCGTGTACAGCTCCCCCTGCAGCGGCTCGGTGTGCCGCATCATCCCGTCCGTGTACGCGTTCTCCGCGTTGAGATACGCGATGACGCGCGCATCGGACTTATCGCGGAGCCAAGCGTAGTCGTCCACGCGGGTGTCGCCGTGGAGGGTGGTGCTCACCGGAATCCGGTCGGCGACAGGAGGGGTGAGCGGCGCGACGGGGTGCGAGGGCTGGGTGGTCACGGTGATGTGGAGAGTCGAAAGGGACGGCAGGAGGCACTCCCGCCTCAGACAAGATACCTTTTGGGGATGGCACACCACGAATCCCCGGGCGAGCGGCTCCTCCACGCGCATCGTGCGTTGCGCAAAGTCCCCTTCGGCGACTTCCTCTTCACCCTTATGGTGAAGCAGATGATCCCCTATACCGGTTCCGTGAACCCGCGGGTTGAAGTGCTGGAGCCCGGCTTTGCGCGGATCTCCATTGTGCAAAAGCGACGCCTCGAGCAGCACCTGGGCTCCATCCACGCTATTGCCCTGATGAACGTCGCCGAATTTGCCAGCGGCGCGGCGATGACCACCGCCCTCCCCGCCGGCTACCGCGGGATCGTGACGCACATCGGCATCGACTATTTCAAGAAAGCGCGCGGAAAGGTGACCGCCGAGAGCCGCCCGGAACTCCCCGACCTTACGGTCGAGGGGGAATACGACTTCTTCAGCACGCTGACCGACGCCTCGGGCGCCATGGTCGCGCGCGCCACGGTGCGCTGGAAGCTCGGACCGATCCCGCCAAAAGCGGCTGCGAAGGGGGGCGTATGAGCCAGTTGCTCCCGTCTACCCCCTTCACCCGCGCCGTCGGGATCGACGTCCCGCTGATCTGCGGACCGATGTACCCGTGCAGCAACCCGGAACTGGTCGCCGCCGTGAGCGAAGCGGGTGGCATTGGAATCGTTCAGCCGATCTCCCTGACATACGTCTACGGCTACGACTTTCGCGCGGGGCTCAAACAGATCCGCTCGCTGACCGACAAACCCTTCGGCTTCAACGCGCTCATTGAGCAGTCGTCCAAGGCCTATCACAACAAGATGGTCCAGTGGGTGGACATCGCCCTCGAAGAAGGGGTGCGATTCTTCATCACCTCGCTCGGGAATCCCAAGTGGGTTGCCGACCGTGTGCATGCCGCGGGCGGCATTGTCTATCACGATGTGACCGAAAAGAAGTGGGCGCAGAAAGGGCTCGACGGCGGCGTCGACGGATTGATTGCCGTGAACAGTCGCGCCGGCGGCCACACCGGCCACCGCACCGCGCGGCAACTTTTCGACGAACTCGCCCCACTCGGCGTACCGCTCGTCTCGGCCGGCGGCGTGGGCACCGCACGTGAGTTCGTGGAACAACTCGCCATCGGATACGCAGGGGTGCAACTCGGCACCCGCTTCATTGCGACGCCTGAGTGCAAGACAAGCCACGCCTACAAGCAAGCGATTGTCGATGCCACGGAAGCGGACATCGCGCTGACCGAGCGGCTCACCGGCGTCCCCGTGAGCGTGATTGCCAACGACTACGTGAAGCGACTTGGCACCAAGGCCGGCCCCTTCGCACGATGGATGCTGCAGGGGCGCAAGACCAAGCACTGGATGCGCATGTACTACGCGCTCAAGGGACTACACTCCATGAAAAAGAGCTCGCAGCGTGAACAGGGCGCAGAATACTGGCAGGCCGGAAAAAGCGTGGCCGGCATTCACGAGGTGAAGCCGGCCGGTGCGATCGTGCGAGAGTTCGCCGAGGCGTGGCGGGACTAAGTGTACCCGCCCCGCGGTGCGGACTTCGCGCTATTAGTACTTCGTGCTGTTAGTACTTCGCGCGACTAGTACTTCGCGCTGATGATCTCGATCACGAACACCAACGTGGCATCACCCGGAATCTTGCCGGACCGTTCCTGGCCGTAGCCGAGGTCCGGGGGAATCACGAGTTGCCGGCGGCCACCCACGCGCATACCGACGAGGCCGTCGTCCCATCCTTGGATGACCTGGCGACGCCCGAGCTTGAACGAAATCGGCTTTTCACCAGGGCCGACTTTATCGAACTCGGTGCCGTTGTTGAGCGAGCCGGTGTAGCGCACCGTGAGGTTCTGCCCCGCTTGGACGACTGGCCCCGTTCCAAGTTCCAGATCGCGCACATAGACGCCCAAGGCCGTCTTGGTCATCTTGGCGAAATCCACGTTGAGCTTCTCCGCGAAGGGGAGCCGCTCGGGATTCGGCGCGGGGAGCGACGCACCGCCACCCGCGCACGCGAGTGATACGGCAGCGACCATCAGGAGTGCAACGCGGGCGATGCTATGCATGGCAGTGGGTCCGGAAAGGGCGATACCACAAGATAACCACCACTCCGCCGCGGCCGCACCGGCCGCACCGGGCCACCGCGAGCTAACGTGGCGGGGGCCATGATCGTCGTATAGTTAGTGCGGTCCCGGTAGACTGCGGTCTTCTCACTCAGGAGCTCCCCAATGCGCGCTTCACTCCATCGTGAATCACTGCTGATTGCCCTTCTCGTCCTCGCAGTCGTTCCTGCAACCGCACAGGCGCAGCGAGGACTCGGCGGGGTTGGAGGGCTCCGTGGGCGCGGGGCCGGCCTGATGGCGGCGGCACAGGACGCCAGCCTCTTGGGGGTGATCCTGACGCACAAGGACGGCCTCAAGCTTTCCGTCGATCAGATTGCCAAGATTCGACGGATTGACTCCACCACAACGGCCGCGAACGCGCCGACCATGGCCAAGATGCGTGCGCTACGGGGTGACAGCACCGCGGGTGCGACGCGTCCCGCGCAGATGACGCAGGAACAGCGCGCGATCGCGATGCAGTTGATGCAAGAAGCGGCGCCGCTACTGCGCGAGATGGCGGAGCGGAACGCCAAAGGAGCCGACGAAGCGCGCGCGCTGCTGACCCAGGAGCAGAAAGACGCGCTCCAGAAGATTCTGGATGAACAAGCCGCGGGGCGTGGCCGCGGTCGGCGCCCCGAGCGCTGAACAGGCGTTCGGACATGCACGAGGGGCCGGCGCCGTGGACAGGCGCCGGCCCCTTCTTCGTGGCGGAGGGCTACTTCTCGCCCGCCTTCAGCACCCGCACCGACTTCACGTAATCGCCGAGCTCGAGCCGCTCCACGACGTCCATCCCCTTCACCACCCGCCCGAGCGCGGCAAAGTCGCCCTCGTTATGCGGCTGTGGCGTGACACCAAAGGTGTACACCGCTGGGCCCGTGTCGTAGGCCGCACCGGGGCCGCGCCCCGGAAAGCGCGGCGCGTTTCCAATGTTCGAACCCCAGCTCAGATTCCCGCGCACCAACCGACCCCGGCTGATCTCGTCACGCTGAAGTGGTTCATTGATTTCCGCCTCGCGCTGCTGCGCCACAAAGTTCGGCACCACGCGGTCAAAGCGGATGTTCTGTAAGGTGCCCTTCGCCGTGAGCTGCAGCAGGTAGTCGCTCGCGAGTGGCGTGTCGAGCGGATTCAGCTCGGTATCCACCGCCCCCTTGGTGGTCTCCCACCGCAGGCGAGGCGCGGGCGCCCCGTTGTAGACGGGCACCACCACGGTCTCAACAATGCGCTGATAATCCGCGTCGGTGCGCGTTGGATGCGCCGGGCGCCCCGCCCCCCACGCCGCGAGCGTCTTCGGGCCAAACCCACGGCCTGCAAATCCGTACACGACATCACTCGGCGCCGTCGGATATTTCGCAAAGAACGCCGCCGCCGCTGCGCCGCCGCGCTGCTCGATATCGGCCAAGGCTTCGATCGTCGATTCCTGCGCGATCAGTGCGCTGTCCTTGAGGGCCACCGCAAAGGCGTCGAGGAGCGTGGGGATGTCCGACGCATCAGCCCACTTGGCCATCGATGCCGCCGCGGCAGCGCGCACCGCGACATCCTGCGACGCAAACGCGCGCTTCCGCGCGGCACGACGCACGGAAAGTTCCTCGACCGTATCGGCGAGCGTGAGGTATGCTTGATTCGCCGTCGCGCGGACGGCACGATCCGGATCCTTGAGCAATAGCTCAATGCCTGCACGACCGCCGAGGCCAAGTTTGGCCAGCACCTGTGCGGCTGCGGTGCGCACCGTCAGTGAGGTGTCTTTCGCCATCGCGGTCGCAGGATCAAGCGCCTCGGCCAGCCACACATCGGCAAGTGCCGTAATCGCCGCAGCGCGAATCCAGGCCGGGTTATCCGATTCGGTGGAACTCACAAGCTGCGCAATCGCCGCGCGCGCCTTGTCGCCGCGCGAGCCGATCCCCTCGGCGGCTGTGGTCGCGATCCACATATCCTCGGCGTTCAGCAGGAGCGTGAGCTGAATCAGCGAGCCCGCGTCAAAGAAGGTCCCGAGCGATCGAACGGCCTCGGTCTGCACACGACGATCGGCATCACGCAGCGCCTCGACAATCGCCTGTCGCGCACCGATGGCGCCGACGTCCGACGAATCAGCGCGGGGGCCTGTCAGCCCCCGCAGGGCCCACATCCGTACCTCGGGCGACGGGTCCTTGGCCAGTGCCATCAAGTCGGGAATTGCCGCCGGATCACGATTCCGGAAGAGCGCCCAGGCCGCACGCCAGCGGAGTTCGACATCGGCCGACTGCGCCCACCGCACGATTGAACCAATAGAGCCACGGTCGCGGTGCCGCCCAATGGCGAGCAGCGCCTCGGCCACCACCGGTGCCGTACGAGGACTCGGCGCCGCATTCCCGAGGTAGAGCGAGAGCCGCATCCGCGTGTCGCTCGTGCGAATCTTCCCAAAGGCGCCCGCAGCCTCGGTCGCGACGCCGACCGGCGTTTTGGCGCCTTGCAGCAGCGAATCCAGCCAGACCACGGCGCTGGTGTCTACCAGCTGCCCAGTGGCCCACACGACCGTGGCCAGCACCGCGGTATCAGCGTCCGTGCGCATCGTGCGCAGCAGGGCTCGGCCGCGCGGGTCGTAGAACCGCGCAATGGCGAGCGCCGCACGACGGCGAAGCTCCGGATGCTTGGAGGCCGCAATCCGCTGCAGCGCCGTGACGTCAAAATCGCGCCGGTCCTCGAGCTTCTCGAGCGTCACAATATCGGCGACGTCGGCCGCGGCAAGCGGCACTCGTTTGACCAGCGCCGGGGCTTTGGCGGCTCCCTTCGGCGCCGCCTGCGGAACGACAACACGGGGAGAAACGGAGGCCAAAACGACGGCAAGCGCCGCCATCAGAGAGCGTGGGGAAATGTTCATATGTCAGAAGATACCCCGAACCGGCCAGCAGGAGCACTCCCCCTCCGCACTCCCCTCCCCAGTGCCCTCAGCGGACCACCCTCTCGTGACGTATGTTCTAGGCACGTTTGGAACGGCCGCCCCGGGCCGTAGCCCCTATTCCCCCCTCCGAGGATCCATGATGCGGACCAGTCCCTTCCTCCGCCTCACCGCACGCGGCGCCGCCGTCGCGTCGTTGTCGCTGTTTACCACGCTCAGCCTCCGTGCGCAGGGTGCGCCGGCCGGAGCGGCCGCCAAGCCCGAACCGGCCTGGCTCGTCGCTGACAAGGCGCAGCTCGCCAAGGAGACGTACGCGGCTCCGTCGGCCGAGATCGCCAACTTGGTTGCCGCACCGCGCCATCTGAACGTCGCGCTGTCGCAGCCGAGCCCTGATCGGAAGTACTTCCTCAAGGAACAGAGCGAAGGACTCCCGAGCGTCACGGCCTTCGGCAAGGCGCACTACTACCTCGGCGGGCTGCAGGTGGACTTCAAGGCCAATCGCGCGCGTGCTCTCACGACGCGCGGCGCCACCGGGCTGCAGTTGATTGATCCGGTTGCTGGCAAGACCATCAATGTCGACGCCCCCAAGGGCGCGATCATCAGCGGCTCTTCCTGGGCGCCTGACGCCAAGCAGATTGCCTTCGTCGCGAACTTCGACGACGCTTCGCACGTGTTTGTCGCAGACATCGCCACCGGCAAGTCGGTGCAGATCACCAAGACGGCGCTCCTCGCGACGCTGGTGACCACCATCGATTGGACCGCCGACGGTAAGAGCGTGATCGTCGTGCAGCTCCCCGACGGCCGCAAGCCAGAACCCAAAAAGCCCGAGATTGCCACGGGCCCGAACGTGCGCCTCTGGACCGACGGCGTGAAGGACGCCGAGCGCAACTTCGCGAGCCTGCTCAACGAGCCGTACGAGATGGAGCTGCTCGAGTACTACACGACTGGCCAGCTCGCCCTGATCGACGTGAAGACCAAGGTCGCCAAGAAGATCGGCACGCCGCAGATGATTCAGAGCGTGGACGGCTCCCCCGACGGGCAGTACTTCCGCGTCAGCACCATGCAGAAGCCCTTCTCGTACGTCACCCAGTACACGAGCTTCGGCAGCAACGAAGAGCTCTGGGATGCCACCGGCAAGGTGGTCTCCACGATCAACAAGCGCGCCCTGCGCCTTGGCAATGACACCACGGGCGGCGGTGGACGTGGTGGTGCGGCCGGCGGCGCCAAGCGTGGCCTCGCCTGGATGCCGAAGGGCGCGGGCATGTATTACCTCGAGTCCACGGCTCCGGCCGGGCGTGACTCCTCGGCGGGCGCTGCGCCGGCCGGCCGCGGTGCCGCAGGCGGCGCAGGTGGCCGCGGTGGTGCCGCAGGTGGCGCGGCACGTCCGGACCGTCTGATGCAGTGGCTGCCGCCGTATGCCGCAACCGACACCAAGACGCTCTACACCGCCGACGGTCCGATGACCTCGGTCGTGTTCAACGACGACGCATCGACGATTTTCGTCGCCACGACGAACGCCGGCAATGGCGAGCTGTACGCGGTGCAGATGGCAGACCCGACCAAGAAGATGCCGATCGTCCGGCAGCGCGGGTACACCCCGAGTTTCGCCGGTGGACGTGGCGGGCGCGGCGGTGGCGCAGCCGGTGGTGGCCGTGGCGGCGCGGGCGACGACTCGCTCTCGTTCTACAACAACCCCGGCGCAATGCTCACCAAGCGTGGCACGCTGGGCGGTTCGGTGGCAATGGTCTCGAGCGACGGCGGCGTGTTCCTCCAGGGAACGCAGTACTTCCGCGACTTCGTGGCCAATCCGCCGCGTGAGTTCGTCGACAAGATCGACCTCAAGAGCGGCGCCAAGTCGCGCGTGCTCGAAGGCCCGAAGGACATGTACGAAGCCGTGTCGGCGTCGCTCGATGACGACATGAGCAAGGTGATCGTGAATCGCGAGAGCCCGACGCAGGTCGCGGACTCGTATCTGCGCGACACCAAGTCGGGCACCCTCACGAAGCTCACGAGCAACAAGGACTACACCCCGGAGTTCACCAACCTGCAGCGCCGCCGCGTGACCGTGACGCGTCCGGACGGCATCAAGTTCGTGGTGAAGGTCACCCTGCCGGCGGACTACAAGGCCGGCACGCGCCTCCCGGGCATGTTCTGGTTCTATCCCTACGAGTACACCGATCAAGGGGGCTACGACCGCACGCTGCGCACGGAGAACGCCCTGCGCTTCCCCGCCGCCGCGCCGCGCACGATCGAATACCTCGCCACGCAGGGCTACGCGGTGGCGAACTTTGATCCGCCGATCATCGGTGAAGCCAACCGCATGAACGACAACTACACGTCGGACCTCGTGATGAACCTCACGGCCGTCATCGACGAGCTCGACAAGCAGGCCCTCATCGATCGCCAGAAGCTCGGACTCGGCGGGCACAGCTACGGCGCATTCAGCACCATGAACGCCATGACGCTCACCTCGCTCTTCCGCGCGGGCATCGCTGGCGACGGCATGTACAACCGCACCCTGACGCCGACCGGTTTCCAGAGCGAGCGCCGCGATCTGTGGAGTGGGCAGAAGACCTACCTCGACATGAGCCCGATGCTCCGCGCCGACAAGCTCCAGGGCGCGATCCTCATGTATCACTCGATCGAAGACCAGAACGTCGGCACCGACCCGATCAGCTCGACGCGCATGATGCAGGCGCTCCGCGCGAACGGCAAGACCGCCTCGCTCTACATGTACCCGTACGAGGACCACGGCCCGGCCACCAAGGAGACGATCCTTGACCAGTGGGCGCGCTGGACCGCGTGGCTGGATCTCTACGTCAAGCACGCGGGCGAACTGCCGGCCAAGACGGCCGCAGCCGCCGCGACAACGAGCATTCAGCCGAACAACTGATCGGTCGTGTTCGGCAGTGACCGAGGGGCGGCCGCGAGACTTCGCGGCCGCCCCTCAGTACGTCCCCGCTCGGCGGCGCCCCGGCGCCCTGATGGCGCCGCGACGGCGCCGCTAAAATGCCGCTACGCGTCGAACAGCGACAACGTGGTCAGCACCGCCTCGTGCGTGTCCTCGCCGATGGTCACGTACACCGACCCATCGTTCACCGCGATCGTGATGTCGAGCCGACGGTCGAGGTGGTCCGTGACCCACTCGAGGGTCTCGCGCCCCACCCCACGCGCCACGATCAGCTCCGACTTGTGAATCTTGTGCCCCGCGTACTGCCGCCTGAGCATCTCAGGCGGCTTGGCCGTGTAGAACGCCAGCTTGGGGCTTGCCTTACTGGCTTTATGGAGCCGCGCCGCGTCCGGAGCCCCAATCTCAATCCACTTGGTGAGGGCCCCGGTCAGGTCCCGCACCGCAAGCGGGGGCTCATCGGCGTCCGCGATCCCGCGCGAAAACCCGATCCCCTCCTCGTACTCCAAGCAATAGGCGAGCAGCCGCGTCACAAAGTAGTCCTCGGACTCACTCGGATGCTGGGCCATGCGCAACGCGATGCTCTCGTACACCCCGCGGTCCACGTCGGACAGCGTCACGTCAAAGGTGAACATCGTGGACGTCAGCGCCATCGGGGAACCTTGGTCAGGGAAGCGGTCAGGCAGGCAGTATCGGTGAGGGGGTGCCAGAAGGCAACCGTCAGCCCAACGCGCCGCTAGCGGCCACGACGCCCATCGGCCAATTTTCAATCGATCCTAGCCGCCTATAAGGTTGTGCTCGGCACCGCTCCACCACAGATCACGGAGTTCGCATTGCCATGCCGGTGAATCTCAAAGTCAACGGAAAGTCGGTCTCAGTGGATGTCCCCTCGGACATGCCCCTCCTCTGGATCCTTCGCGATGTCCTGAACCTCAAGGGCACCAAATACGGCTGCGGCGTTGCGCAGTGCGGCGCCTGCACGGTGCATCTGTCGGGTGTGGCGGTGCGCAGCTGCCAGATCCCGGCCTCTGCCCTGGGCGGTGCCACCATCACGACCATCGAGGGACTCTCCCCCGATGGCTCCCACCCGCTGCAGAAGGCGTGGGTCGACATCGACGTGCCGCAGTGCGGCTACTGCCAGGCCGGACAGATCATGTCCGCCGCCGGCTTGCTCGCGCGCAACAAAAAGCCGACGGATGCCGACATTGACAATGCGATGAGCGGGAACCTCTGCCGTTGCGCCTCGTACCACCGCATCCGCGACGCAATCCACAAGGCTGCTGGACAGTCGGCGGGGACCGCCCCTGCCAGCACTAACGGCAAGAGCGAGTGAGGCCCCCAACCATGACCACACCCAAGACCGTGGACCGTCGCTCCTTCCTGCGCGTCACCGCCATCGCTGGCGGCGGACTGCTCCTGAGCGCCTATGTTCGCCCGTTGCATGCTGCGCTGAACACCGTGGGCGAGCCGCTCGCCGACGACCCGTTCATGCCGAACGCCTTCATCAAGATTTTCGCCGACGGGCACGTCGTGATCATCGGGAAGAATCCGGAAGTCGGCCAGGGCATCAAAACCTCGCTCCCGATGATCATCGCCGACGAACTCGACGTGGACTGGAAGTCGGTCACGGTCGAGCAGGGCGATAGCGAGCCCGCCAAGTACGGCAACCAAGCCGCCGGCGGAAGCACCGGCACACCGACCAACTGGGACAACCATCGTCGCGTTGGCGCCGCAGGTCGCGCCCTCATGGTCGCCGCGGCGGCCAAGACCTGGAACGTCCCCGAGTCGGAGTGCACTACAGCCTCCGGCGTCGTGACGCACACGCCGAGCAAGCGCACGGTCGCGTATGGCAAGCTGTTGGCCGTTGCCGCAACGCTCCCTGCGCCCGATCTCGCCAAGGTCACACTCAAGGATCCCAAGAACTTCACCATCATCGGCACGCGCGTGCACTCGGTGCAGGTCAAGGAGATCGTCACCGGCAAGCCGATGTACGGCATCGACGTGATGGTTCCGGGGATGTACCACGCGGTGTTCGAGAAGTGCCCGGTGTTCGGCGGCAAGGTGATCAGCGCCAACATCGCCGCCATCAAGAAGCTCCCGGGGATCAAGGACGCCTTCATCGTTGAGCCCCCTGCGCCGCCAACGACGGGCCCGCAGGCGGGACAGATTGCGCTCGACGGGCTCCTCAGCGGCGTGGCGATCATCGCCGAGTCGTGGTGGGCCGCGAAGACCGCACGGAAGCAACTCGAGATCAAGTGGGACGAAGGGACGACCGCTGCGCAGAGCAGCGCGGCCTTTGCCGCGGCCGCCGCGGAGCTCTCGACCAAGGCCCCCGCGCGCTCCGTGCGGAAGGACGGCGATCCGGATGCCGCCTTCGCCGCCGCCGCAACCAAGGTCGAAGCGCAGTACTACTACCCGTACATCACCCACGCGACGCTCGAGCCGCAGAACTGCACCGCCCAGATGAACAAGGACGGCAAGTGCGAGATCTGGGCCCCGACGCAGATGCCGGGACCGGGACGCACGCTCGTCTCGCGCACGCTGGGCATCCCCGC
>Ga0194048_10000830_pt1 | contig 15157 bp, 17 predicted proteins | sample JunL225m_MetaG_FD_161685 | JGI IMG/M metagenome (GOLD analysis project Ga0194048, IMG submission 161685) | Anoxic zone freshwater microbial communities from boreal shield lake in IISD Experimental Lakes Area, Ontario, Canada - Jun2016-L222-5m | ecosystem: Environmental > Aquatic > Freshwater >...
CCTCAATCACTAAGATGGCTGAAAACATTCATGAAGGTAAGAATTACGGACCCGCAACTATGCCTTCGCAACTCAATGTTATTCAAGGCCATATTTCAGATGCTGCAGCGAAAGGCGCAAAGTTCGCTGTCGGAGGTACCAATTCAGTGCACGATGGAATGGTTGCCCCAACAATCATGCTTGATGTTCCAGAAGATTCAACAGCAATGACTGAAGAAACCTTTGGGCCAACTTTGGCCGTGAATCGAGTAAGCAGTATCGCGCAAGCCATTGAGCTTTCAAATGCATCAAGCTATGGCCTAGCAGCGGCAGTATTTTCAAAACGTCAAGGAAATGACATTGCCGCTAAGCTTCAATGCGGAATGGTTTCAATAAATTCAGTATTTGCTTTTGCTGCCGTATCATCCGTTCCATTTGGTGGCGTTAAAGACAGTGGATATGGTCGCATTCATGGAAATGAAGGACTTTTGGAATTTACCTACCCTCGTACCGTAGTCTCAACTCGCTTTGCTATTCCGTTAGCATTCACAACTTTTAAGCGGACTAAGTTTGCTGATACATTTATGAAGAAACTTATTAAAGTTCTATACGGTCGTTAAAAGCTAAGAACTAATACCACTAATAACGAGGTGCATTGCGGCTTCGCTGAGTATTTGGTTGTCTGCGATCTTTTCGCTCCCAGCATGGTGTATGCCAGTGGCGACGCGTCTCGATATCTTCATGAATCCACGCAACGATATGTGGTGTCGCGGTTGGAATTAATTGATCACAGCCTGGACAGCGGTACGGTTTCGTCGAACTTGATCCGGTAATGCGGCGCACTCGATAGCTTCCCTCGTCGTGCTCTTCGACGGATTCAAATGATTGCCCGAATTCGCGTTCAGGTTCTTTGGGACCTGACCTTTTGGGATGATTTCTACGAGGGCTCACGCTCGTATTCTCCCATTTACTAGCCACTTGATTCGCCCATCACCTCTCTTTACGGCAAGATTTACCTATGACCCCCTCGGCAATCTCCATCAAAGGGCTTACCAAGAAATACAACAATCGATTTGCAGTCGATGGCATAGACCTTGAGATTGGCTATGGCGAGATTTTTGCCATTTTGGGTCCTAATGGGGCCGGCAAGACTACAACTGTGGAAATTCTTGAGGGCTATAGAAAGCAAGATTCTGGAGAAGTCAGAGTCTTGGGCGAAGATCCTGGCCACCTCGGAGATAAGACGTATTCGTGGCGTGAGCGTATTGGCATTGTTCTACAAAGTTCTGGTGATGCGGCAGACCTTTCTGTCCGTGAAGTCGTGCATCATTTCGCAAAATATTATTCTAAAGCCAAAGATCCAGAGAGCGTCATCGCTCAAACAGGGTTAAGCGAGAAGGCTGATGACAAAATTCGCAATCTTTCAGGTGGTCAGAGGCGAAGATTAGATGTGGCACTTGGAATCATTGGCTCCCCCGAACTTCTATTCCTGGATGAGCCCACAACGGGATTTGATCCAGAGGCAAGAAGAGCGTTTTGGGATCTCATTCGTACCTTACGCGATGAAGGTACAACTATTTTACTTACTACTCACTATCTTGATGAAGCAGAGGCTCTTGCCGATCGGGTAGCCGTCATAAGCGCGGGCAAAATTATTGAAGTTTCCTCACCTGAAAAACTCGGTGGAAGACATATGGCTCAAGCAAGAATTACGTGGCTCGAAGGGGGTAAGCAGCACGAACGCTTCACTTCTACCCCAACTGCAGATGTTGCAATCATCTCGACCCGCGTCGGTGGTGAAATTCCAGAACTACAGGTCATCCGGCCAAGCTTGGAAGATGTTTACCTGAAAATGATTGGAGAAGCACCGTGAACATTTTCCGTTTAGGCCTGCTCCGTGGAAATTTAGAGATTAAGCAATTCTTACGTCAACGCGAATCCGTAGTTTTTACAATATTTTTTCCCGTGATGCTTCTATTTATCTTTGGTTCAATTTTTAAAAACACAATCGCACCTGGTGTTACCTTTAGCCAATACTTCGTCGCCGGCATGATTGCTTCAGGCGTTGTAAATTCAGGCTTTCAACAACTCGCTATCTCGATTCCGATGGAACGTGACTTTGGAACGCTAAAGCGATTACGCGGAACACCTATGTCCCCGGCCTCTTATTTTATTGGTAAAGCGATTCTGGTCACGGCTTTAACTGTAATTCAAATCGCACTTCTGATGGGGTTCGGTGCTGCTTTATTCGGGCTAAGTATGCCCACGTCACCAGAGAAGTGGTTTCGATTTCTATGGTTAATCATTATTGGAAGTGCTTGCACAACCGCGTTAGGAATTGCATTTTCGACTGTTCCAAAAAGCGGACGCGGTGCATCTGCGATCGTTAGTCCCCTTGTAATTATTCTCCAATTTTTTAGCGGTGTATTTTTTGTCTTTACACAACTTCCAAAGTGGATGCAGGATTTTGCATCGATTTTTCCGCTTAAGTGGCTAACCCAAGGAATGCGCTCAGTCTTCTTACCAGATAGCTTTATGCAGCAAGAAGTAGCGAAATCATGGGAGGTCGGCAAGACGGCGATTATTCTTCTCGTGTGGACAATCATCGGAATTGTCTTTTCAATAAAGAAGTTTAAGTGGGCTAATTCATGAAGAAACTTATGGCTTCAATTTTGATTCTGATGGTTGCCGCGCCTTCATCCTTTGCTGCTACCCAAAAGCCTGTTCCTAAGACAACAGTGAAAGCGGCGGCAAGCGCACCGGCTAAGAAGCCAGTAGTGAAGAAACCAGCTGTAAAGAAACCAGTTGTGAAGAAACCAGTTGTGAAGCGTAAGGCCTACGTACGTAAGAAAGTAAAGTTAGCCCCGCCACCAAAGCCAGTCTGGCCTCCCAAGAATTTTATAGAAAATGATGGCGTTTATGCCCGTGTACCTACAGGGGCTGAGTTAGTCGGATTACTGTCAGCCAAAACGACACTTGCTAAGACAGTTTCTGCTTGTGAAGCTAGCGCTTGTGGAGCGGTCTATATAGCGTCTGAAACCAACTGCACTTGGTGGGAAATTACAGCCAATGTATTTGGTCCAAGTTATGCCGATATTACAAGCTATATTCCATTCGGATCTCTGCGAATGTTGCTATCTGGTACCGCTGCGCACACTGTAACTCCAGTTTTTCTTATCACCACTGAGCCCCTGATTCCAAATCAGGATCTCATCCTTCAAACCATTGGAATGAAGAAGGAAAAGTTTTACACCTTGATCTCCATGGGCCAGAGCCTGCGACAAATCGCTGGAGCAAAAATTAATGCTGTCGTTAATGCAATCTCTATAGCTGAGCGCAAAGATATAGCCGATCGGTTAGCCGCTGGGGCCATTACGGAAGAACAATCTGCTGCGCAGCTAGATTCTTTGCCAGCTCGAATTGCTAATGAACTCACTACATATAATTTAACAGTGGGTGGGATCAACGTTAAATGCTGGATGAATGATCCAACTGAGCCAGTACCAAGTACTACCTACACACCAATAACTCAACGCTAGCGATTTGCTCCAGGCACCCAAAGCTCATCGCCTTGCTCTTTGTTACACGTACGTGCAAGAACAAAAAGTAAATCTGAAAGTCGGTTGAGGTACTTGGCAGCCAGCGGGTTTACACCAGCACCGAAGGCATGGATTGCGCTCCATGTTGCTCTTTCAGCGCGGCGGACAATTGTGCGCGAAGTGTGAAGTAGCGCAGCTCCAGCTGTGCCGGAGGGAAGAATAAATGAACGTAGTTCTGCAAGATCTGCGTTGTACTTATCAATCTGTACTTCAAGAAATTGAACCTGGGTTTCAAGAACTCGAAGTGGTTCAACTTTAGGATCATCGATGATAGGCGTGCATAAATCTGCCCCAACATCAAAGAGGTCATTCTGAATGCGAATCAACAAATTCTTAATTTCTACATCTTCTATCTGGCCCAGGGCGAGTGCGACACCGATTGACGAATTAGCTTCATCGATTGTTGCGTAAGCCTCAAGGCGGGGGTCATTTTTGGAGGTACGGCTCATATCCCCTAATGAAGTAGTGCCATCATCGCCAGTTTTTGTATAAATACGCGTCAGATTAACCATGGGGTGGAGCCTAATGGAACGGATAAGATGTCACCACTTGAATTGGTTTTTTTGAGATTGTCAGCGAGGAGGAGTGATGCCCGATACATCAGAGTCATTTCGCATCGTTGGGCCTGCTCGTCTTGAAGGATCGGTCACCCTTTCAGGCGCTAAAAACTCAGCCCTAAAGTTAATGGCTGCATCCCTGCTAGCCGCAGGCAAGACCACACTGCAAAATATCCCCGGCATCGCTGATGTCGAAATCATGGCAGATTTGCTGAGAAGTTTAGGTTGCACAGTTACCTACGATTCGGTCGCCCAAGTGCTTGTCATTGATGTGCCAGAAAATCCTCAGCACAGAGCTGAATATAATCTTGTTCGAAAGTTGCGAGCATCGATAAATGTGCTCGGTCCGTTGCTCACTCGGCTCGGTAAAGCTGAAGTAGCACTACCGGGTGGAGATGCAATTGGATCTCGCGGGTTAGATTTTCACATTCAAGGCTTACAAGATTTAGGAGCAGAGGCACATTCAGAACATGGTTATGTGATAGCCCAAGCGCCGAATGGTCTTAAAGGCGCTGACATTGTTCTCAATTTTCCAAGCGTCGGTGCAACTGAAAATATCATGACAGCTGCCGTACTTGCTAAAGGCATTACGACCATTGACAACGCGGCGCGTGAACCAGATGTTGTGGATCTGGGTGAATTTCTCATTGCGATGGGCGCAAAAATTGATGGCCTCGGTTCATCTATGATCACAATAACTGGCGTTGAAAAACTCCATCCCACAACACATGCAACTTTGCCCGATCGCATAGTGGCCGGCACATGGGCTTTTGCCGCAGTAATGACGCAAGGCGATATCACGATTGTTGGAGGCCGTGAGGATCATCTTGAGATTCCACTAGACAAACTTGTTCAAGCTGGCGCAGTCATAACAACGACATCAAATGGATTTCGCGTGAAGATGGATCGTCGACCAACAGCTGTCGACATTGTGACGCTGCCCTATCCAGGTTTTCCCACCGATCTTCAACCGATGGCGATCTGTATGAACGCAATCGCCGAAGGTCATGCAATTGTGACTGAAAATGTTTTTGAAGGTCGATTCATGTTTGTTAATGAACTCAAACGTCTAGGGGCAAACATCGCAGTAGATGGTCATCATGCTTCAATAACTGGTATCCCTGTTCTATCAGGTGCTCCTGTGGTCGCAACCGATATCCGCGCTGGTGCTGGACTTGTCTTGGCTGGACTTGTGAGCGATGGCGTCACGATTGTAGAAGATGGATACCATGTAGATCGCGGTTACACCCACTTTGCAGAAAACCTCCGCACCTTGGGCGCGGAGGTTTCAAGAACTAATTAAGTAAATTAAATTTATTCTGTAGCTTGGCCCAATACTGAAACACGGTTCTGTGAGACTGAAAGAAAGCCACCGTTCACTGTGAACTCGATTTTCTCTCCACCCACAACCTTTATTTCCACTTTTCCATCGACGAGAACACCAAGTAATAATGAGTGGCCGGGCAAAATACCAATATCGCCATCTAAGGTGCGTGCTGAAACCATAGTCGCTTCACCAGACCAGACGCGCTTATCTGGTGATACGACTTCAACAGTCAGGTTGGAAGTGGCCACGTGGATTATGCCTTAACCGAACTAGCCAATTCAGCAGCTCTACGCTCAACATCGTCGAGGCCACCGCACATGAAGAATGCTTGTTCTGGAACGTGGTCGTATTTACCATCAGCAAGTGCTTCGAACGCTTCGATTGTTTCTGAAAGCGGTACGAACGAACCTTCGATTCCGGTGAAGACCTTTGCAACGAATGTATTCTGAGAAAGGAAGCGCTGGATACGACGTGCGCGTCCAACCAGAATACGGTCTTCTTCAGACAATTCATCAATACCCAAGATGGCAATGATGTCTTGTAGATCCTTGTAACGCTGCAAGATCTGCTTTACGCGGTTTGCCACACGGAAGTGATGCTCGCCGATGTAACGTGGATCCAAAATACGTGAGGTTGAGTCAAGCGGATCGACCGCAGGGTAGATTCCAAGCTCAGAAATCGGACGAGACAACACGGTTGTTGCATCCAAGTGGGCGAATGTTGTGTGCGGAGCTGGGTCGGTAATGTCATCGGCAGGAACATAAATTGCCTGCATTGATGTGATCGAGTGACCACGAGTTGATGTGATGCGCTCCTGTAATTGACCCATTTCATCAGCAAGTGTTGGCTGATATCCCACAGCTGATGGCATACGCCCTAGAAGTGTTGAAACCTCTGAACCTGCTTGTGTGAAACGGAAAATATTATCGATGAAGAGCAGCACATCCTGCTTCTGCACATCGCGGAAATATTCAGCCATTGTGAGAGCTGAGAGAGCAACACGAAGACGCGTGCCAGGTGGCTCATCCATCTGACCAAAGACCAACGCGGTCTTATTGATAACGCCAGTTTCAGTCATTTCGAGGAACAAGTCGTTACCTTCACGTGTACGTTCTCCAACACCAGCGAATACAGATACGCCGCCGAAGTTTTCAGCTACACGATAAATCATTTCCTGAATCAAAACTGTCTTACCAACACCGGCGCCACCAAATAGACCGATTTTTCCACCGCGTACATATGGAGTAAGAAGATCGATAACTTTGATACCCGTCTCAAACATCTCGGTCTTTGACTCGAGTTGATCGAATGCAGGGGCAGTACGGTGAATTGGCCAACGCTCCTTTATATCGAGCGAAGCTGTTGGAACGTCCATCGATTCACCAAGGGTATTGAATACGTGGCCCTTTGTAACATCTCCCACAGGGACTGAGATTGGAGAACCTGTATCGCGAACTTCAGAGCCACGGACCATTCCGTCAGTTGGTTGCATCGAAATCGCTCGTACGAGATTATCGCCGATGTGCTGAGCAACCTCTAGGGTCAACATACGACTCTTTCCGGAGAGCAATACGTCTACATGGAGGGCGTTAAAGATCGCTGGCATCGAATCTGATGGGAATTCAATATCCACCACCGGTCCGATTACGCGAGCAACGCGGCCGTGCTTAGTTGCTTCAGTAGTTTGACTCATTATTCGCTCCCTGCGCTAGCTGAGGCAAGCGCATCTGCGCCGCCAACAATTTCACTGATTTCTTGAGTAATTTCTGCCTGACGTGCTGCATTAGCACTTCGGGTTAAAGATTTAATAAGTTCATCGGCATTATCTGTAGCTGACTTCATTGCGCGGCGTCGAGCCGCATGTTCAGACGCAGCAGATTGGAGCATCGCATTGAAGACTCTAGCCTCGATATATCGAGGCAGCAACGAATTGAGAACCTCGGTTGCATTTGGTTCAAATTCGTATTCTGGAAGTAAACCTTCAGGCTTTAAGACTCCATCAAGAACCACTGGGAGCATACGATTGGCGACTGGTTGTTGGGTAATCATCGATTTAAATGTTGTATAAACAATATGAATTTCATCAGAATCACCAAGGAATTCTTGAGCGAGAGCAAAAGCAACTTCTTTGGCATTTTCAAATGTTGGATTATCCGAAAAACCAGTCCACGACCCAGCAATCTCCCGATTTCGGAATCTATAGAAATTTACCGCCTTGCGTCCCACCAAGTATGAACGAACTTCGAGCCCACGTTCCCTAAGAGATGCAATTAAATAATCCCCTTCCTTAATTGCTGCATTTGAATAAGCACCTGCCATTCCACGATCTGCAGCAATAACAAGAACAGAAGCTCTACCAGCATTTACATGTTGCGAGGTGAGTGGATGATCAGTATTCGAATATGTTGCAATAGCAGAAATTGCATTTGTAATTTCAGTTGCGTAAGGAGAGGACGCAGCTACTCTTTGTTGCGCCTTTACAATACGAGATGCGGAGATTAATTCCATGGCTTTCGTTATCTTCTTGGTCGCCTTGACGGAGCGCATCCGCCGGCGGTAGATCCGAAGTTGTGCACCCATGAGTTACTTCTTTACCTCGCTAGATTCAAACTGTGATTTAAATGTAGTCACCGCTTGTTCAAGAGCTGAAATGGTGTCATCTGTTAATTCACGAGTATTTGAAATGACATTCATGATAGATGAATGCTCGCGAGCAACGAATTCCAAAAATTCACTTTCAAAGCGACGGATATCTGCGACAGGAATCGAATCCATCTTGCCCGTTGTTCCCGCCCAGATAGATACTGCCATCCGCTCAACTGAGTAAGGGCTGTATTGACCCTGCTTCAAGAGTTCAACCATGCGAGCGCCCCGCTCAAGTTGGGCCTTTGATGCCGCATCCAGATCCGAGCCAAATGCTGCGAATGCTTCAAGTTCACGATACTGAGCAAGATCAAGACGCAAGCGACCAGCAATTTTCTTAATTGCCTTTGTCTGAGCTGAACCACCAACGCGTGATACTGAAATACCTACGTTGATAGCTGGACGTACGCCCGCGTTGAATAAATCAGTTTCCAAAAAGCATTGACCATCGGTAATAGAAATTACGTTTGTAGGGATGAAGGCGGAAACGTCATTTCCCTTAGTCTCGATGATTGGAAGGCCAGTCATTGAGCCGCCACCTAATTCATCAGAAAGCTTTGCGCAACGCTCAAGTAAACGTGAGTGTAAATAGAAAACATCGCCTGGGTAGGCTTCACGGCCTGGTGGGCGACGAAGCAAGAGTGAGACGGAACGATACGCCTCAGCTTGCTTAGAAAGATCATCAAAAATGATCAATACGTGTTGACCGTTATACATCCAGTGCTGACCAATTGCAGAACCCGTGTATGGAGCCAAATATTTAAAGCCGGCTGGGTCTGATGCAGGTGATGCAACGATTGTTGTGTATTCCATCGCGCCAGCTTCTTCAAGTGCGCCTTTAACAGATGCAATTGTTGAGCCCTTTTGGCCAATAGCTACATAAATGCATTTAACTTGCTTCTTAGGATCCCCGCTCTTCCAGTTTTCTTTCTGGTTGATGATGGTATCGATTGCAATCGCAGTCTTACCGGTTTGGCGGTCACCAATGATGAGTTGGCGCTGTCCGCGGCCAATAGCTGTCATCGCATCAATCGCCTTAATACCAGTTTGCATTGGTTCTTTAACTGGTTGGCGTTGGACCACAGATGGGGCTTGGAGTTCGAGAGCACGAGTTGCCTCAGCAGTGATTTCACCCTTGCCATCAATTGGACGGCCAAGTGGATCTACAACGCGACCAAGGAAGCCATCGCCTACTGGTACAGAGAGAATTTCACCAGTGCGTCGAACAGTCGTACCTTCTTCAATGCCGGTGAATTCACCCAATATAACTACACCGATTTCGCGAACGTCAAGGTTCAATGCCAAACCAAGAGTTCCATTTTCAAATTTTAAAAGCTCATTTGTCATTGTTGAAGGCAAACCTTCAACGCGCGCAATACCATCGCCGGCTTCGGTAACTACACCGATTTCATCGCGAGCTGCAGCGCCTGGGTTATAGGACGCGACGTGCTTTGAAAGCGCATCACGAATATCCTCGGGGCGGATTGTTGTATCCGACATGTCGTTCTCCCTCTGTTCTTCTAACTAATCTCTACTGGGTGGAGTAGAGAATTCTTATACTGCGAGCGCTCTGCCCGCTTCTGCCAAACGGTTGCTAATAGTGCCATCAATAACTTCTTCATCAAAGCGTACTTCGACACCGCCTATCACACCGGCATCAAGTTCTACTGATACATGTACAGGCTGCCCCATTTGCGAAGAGAGTGTTTCCACTAGCTTTTCACGCTGAGCGTGCGTTAGCGGTACTCGACTTCTGACCACGGCACGTAAACGATTATGTCGAGCACTAACACCATCTATAAAATCAAGCAAAGCCAATTCGATATTGCGACGCTGTAAAACACGTACTAACTGAGTAAGTAGGCGAACTGATGATGGATGGTATTTACCACCGAAGATTACAGTTACTAATTCTGATTTACGATCACCAGAATCCTGAGAATTGTTAAGCGCTTGGCGAAGATCTCCATTAGCAGTAAGAACTTTAGAAAATGCATAAAGCTCTTCTTCGACTTGGTTAAGGCTATCGTCTATGTTTGCTGTCGTAGCTTCGGCTTCGACAGCAAGTTGCTCGATTGCTTCAACTAAATCAGAAATACGTGACCAACGAAGAGCCACTATTTCGACAAGCAATTCAATAGTTCTCGCCTGTACGCTCTTTCCAAAAATCTCCTTGACCAGCGCCGACTTAGCTTCATGATCGCGAGCAGGATCTGTTACTGCCCTGCGAAGTGCACCTGAGGATTGAAGGATGGCAAGAACTTCGAATAGATCGGAGGAAATTTTCGTGCATTCTGAAGGTGATAGGCCTTTTAACTTCTCATCAAGCACGACACGTATCGCCGAAAGCGACTGACGTGAATTTCCACCTAGATTCAACATTATTTACTCTGCTCCTTGACGCCCGAAGTTTTAAGCTCCTCCAGGAAACGGTCAACAACTCGAGATTGACGAGCTTGATCCTCAAGCGCTTCTCCCACAATTTTTGACGCCAAAGTGGTAGCTAAAGCACCTACTTCTAAGCGAAGAGATGTAATCGCTGCTTGGCGCTCTGCTTCAATCGAAGCATGAGCGTTTGCGGTAATCCGTGCTGCTTCTTCTTGAGCTCGAGCTCTAAGATCTTCAATGATTGCCGTCCCTTGGATGCGTGCTTCTTCGCGGATTTTTTGAGCTTCGCTTCCCGCATCAGACAGTTGCACTTTATAAGATTCCAACGCTTTTGCTGCTTCGGCCTGTGCGCGTTCTGCCTTTTCGATTCCACCTTGGATGGCTTCAACTCGAGTCGAGAAAGCTTTTTCAAACCTTGGTACAGCTTTGGTTCGAAGCAAAATGAAGAGAATTGAAAATGCAATGAGGCCAACAACAATCTCAGCAGGCTTGGGAATGACTGGGCTTGGGCCAGCGGCATCCTCAGCGCGTAGCGCGCCTTTAAAGATCGCAATATTTAAAAAGTGTGTATTCATGTATGACGTCTACCCTCTAAAGAGAAAACTGACTGCTTACTTAAGAACGAATGCTAGAACGAGACCGAAAATAGCAAGTGCTTCAGCAAGAGCAAATCCAAGAAATGCTATTGGCTGTAAAATACTACGAGCCTCTGGCTGACGTGCAACGCCATTGATATACGCCGCAAAAATCAAGCCTGTTGCGGTACCTGGCCCTATGGTCGAAAGACCAAAGCCCACGATACTAAGTGTGCCTTTCATGTTACTTCCCTTCGATCTATGGATGAGCCGGTGCTCAACCAAAACTAGTTTTTGCTATTGGTCCCGAGACCTACTTTAATCTGAAACACCTAATGTTCATCGGCTAGAGCTCCTGCGATGTATAAGGCTGCTAGAAGTGTAAAAATATATGCCTGAAGGCATTGAATACCCATTTCGAAAAAACTAAGGCCAATTGCAAGGCCAAAGGACAAAATACTAAAAAATTTCAAAAATAGCGCACTCTTCAACATGTACTCCCCACCTAAAGTGAAGAGTAAAAGAAGTAGGTGGCCAGCAAACATATTTCCAAAAAGACGCATAGCAAGTGTTAGGGGTCGAACGGCAAAGTAAGTTAAGAATTCGACTGGCGCTAATATTACGTAAACCGGTTTTGGGACTCCGGGCATGAAGCACATTTCTTTAAGGTATTTGCCCAAACCTTTTTTCTTAATCGCTACATAGTGATAAACCAGATAAACAAAGATCGTGATTGATACTGGAAAACCGATATGTGACATCGTCGGAAATTGCATAAAAGGAATAACACCAAAAAGATTATTAGTTAATATAAATGTAAATATTGCGAATAAAAAAGGCACAAATCTTTGGAATTCGGCGCCTATAACATCTCTAGCAATCCCGTCACGCACAAATCCATATACCATCTCGCCAGCGAATTGCAAGCGAGAAGGAACGATGGCTGCCTTGCGAGCCGAAAGGCCGAAAAAGACAGAAATAAGTACTACTGAGAAAAGTACGAGCAGAACCGGCTTGGTTCCAAGGATTGAATTTCCAATAGCTGGAGAGAAAAAGAAGTCTGCGCTGCTTGGAGGCACGAATCCAGGTTGTGCCATACGTAGCTGCTGCAACAAGATGATTACTCCTCTAACAAATCTGACAAGGCCTTACTTATTTTTAGGTAAAGAACTTCTCCCTGTCGCTGCGCTTACCGTCAACCCCCAAGTTTCACCCTAGTGGCTCTACTTAACGACGCCTTACCTTAAGGGAAAATCGATGCTCTTGCAAATCTTTCGCCTTCGATAAAACCCACATTTCGCTGATTTCCTTCAAGTCCTTCAAGTCCTTCAAGTCCTTCAAGTCCTTCAAGTCCTTCAACTCCTTCAACTCCTTCAACTCCTTCAACTCCTTCAACTCCTTCAAGTCCTTCAAGTCCTTCAAGCCCTTTGAATCCCTTATGGTGCCTTCGGATCTTCTTTTATAAAACGAATCCAAATCAAATAAAGACCTGTGACCAAGCCCACACCCATTCCCACAACTGTAAGGAACTGTGATTTGAAATAGCGGTCCGCCAAATAACCAAGCCCACCCCAGAAGCAAAGTCCGGAGATTAAATAGGCAATAATCGTCCAGAAGGCACCTTCTTCATTACTTGCCATGAATTTTCCAAACTCCTTTTTTCGATGAGGTTGTTAATTTGAAGATTCAGGAGATTCAGAATTCTTTGGGAGAGGCAACTGCGGTCGGAGTTTGAAAAATGCTCGAATCTCCCCACCGAGCCATGCGAATGTTACGCAGATCGACGCTACACCAAAAGAGGTTCGATCCAGAGTGGCCTCACTTATATTAGCAAAAACAAAGAAAAACAATCCTCCAAGGAAAACAATTTTGACGAAATACGAAAGTAAAGCTAGTGCCATCACTGCAATTGGCTCTAAATTTACTGAATATCTTGACACTAACAAATGCACTACGAAAAAAATAACTACAAGCACTTGAGCTAAGAGGGCACCATAAAAACCGGATTTCCCTCGAATGATTGAAAAAAAAATCAAGGCAATAATGCCAATTACACTGGATGGGATCAGCGCGCCTCTTCCAAGTTTCGCTTCAACAGAATTACTCATAATTCACTCGAAATTTACTTTCGGACAAAACGAAGCCACACTAGGTAGAGAGAAGATCCCATTCCAAGGATGAATCCCGCAAGTATAAACCAATGGTTTTTATGAAACACCCAGTGATCGACGACGGCACCTATTCCACCCCACACAATGGACCCCGACAACAAGTAGCCAAAAATCTTCCAGATTGCACCTTCTGCGTTACTCAGTGCCATGTGATCCTCCGGAATGTTGGGACTTGAAGTATATCGCGATGTGAAACACTATCAAATTAATGAGGAGTGGGCTTGGGAGTCACCACTTGGCTCATTACTTTTCAGAGAATTTGTTAATAGTATCAACGATCCAACTAGTATTGCTAAGAATATAATCAACGCAATCCATAGCGACTCAAAAGCTGCAACCACTGTTGGAATAGCAAACATTGCAGTCCAAGAATAAAGAATGGAGGTTGTCCGGCGATGTGAATTACCCATGCTTAAAAGCCTATGATGCATGTGTTGCCGATCGGCTTCAAAAGGTGAGCGACCAGCTCGGAGTCGGCGAATAATTGCCATCCCTAAATCTATTAACGGAATAGCCAGAATTGTAAATGGAAGGGTCAGTGGAAGGTACGTACTACGAGAACTAGATTCCGAAATTGCATTAAGGTCAATCTGTCCGGTTAAAGTAATTGCACTTGCTGCAAGAAGGAGTCCGAGTAACATTGCTCCTGAGTCTCCCATAAAAATTTTTGCTGGGTGAAAATTATGTGGCAAGAAACCGATACAAATTCCAACTAAAATTGCGGTAATAAGTGATGGGGTACCTGCTCGGTTGAATCCATTAACAACTGCAAGAATGTAGGAAAAAATGAAAAATGCCGTCCCACAAATTGCGACGATTCCAGTTGCTAGTCCATCTAAGCCATCTACAAAGTTCACAGCATTTATAACAAGCATGACGAAAATAATTGTGAGTACTTGGCCAATAGCAGGCGGTAAAGTCAAGATTCCATTTATGGGTAGCCAGAGAATTTGTACCCCGTGAAGTAGAAGTATTCCTCCTGCAAGTGCTTGGCCAGCCGATTTAGTTATCGCATCTAGGTCAAAGCGATCGTCTAGCGCGCCAAGCAACATAATGAATGTTCCCGCCAAGAAAATTCCTTGTGCTTCGCGGCCAAATGATTGACTAACCAACGGCAAGTGACTTACAACCAACATCGTCACCGACATCGAGGCCCACATAGCGATACCGCCCCATCGAGGGGTTGGGGATTTATGAATATCTCGTTCCCGAATACTTACTAATGCACCAGATTGAATCGCAAAACGAGCGACCAAGGGAGTGATCAGAAAGCAAAGCGTTGCCGCAAAGCTAGCTGTTAAAAGATATTCGCGCATGAGTCTTTTAAATTATGAGTGGGGATAGACTGGAAATTGCGAGGTAAGAGCATGTACTTCAGATGCAATTGCTGCCGCTTTCGACTCATCTGCTCCATCTTTTATTGCACGTGCAATCAATGAAGCAATCTGCTTCATTTGGGTAACGCCCATTCCTTGGGTAGTGGTAGCGGCAGTACCAACCCGAATTCCACTTGTTACGGCTGCCGTCTCTGGATCAAATGGAATTGAGTTTTTATTCAACGTAATTCCCGAAAGTCCACAACGCTCATCTGCAATCTTTCCATTTACGCCGGTCCCACGAAGATCCATGAGTGCTAAATGGGTTTGTGTTCCACCTGAAACGGCGCGCATTCCTTCGACTTCAAGTGCTGCGGCAAGTGCTTGCGCATTTTCAATAACTTTCTTGGCATAGCTTTGATATGACGGCTGGGCAGCTTCCTTCAGAGCAATCGCTTTACCTGCTACTGCGCTCATAATTGGACCACCTTGCATACCTGGAAAAACAGCTTTATCAATTGCTGCGGCGTGTTCTGCTTTAGACAGAATCATTCCACCGCGTGGGCCGCGAAGAACTTTATGAGTAGTAAATGACACTACAT